>Ga0209363_1001608_pt1 | contig 11021 bp, 4 predicted proteins | sample WorMetexBAHAMAS3_FD_187385 | JGI IMG/M metagenome (GOLD analysis project Ga0209363, IMG submission 187385) | Marine gutless worms symbiont microbial communities from Max Planck institute for Marine Microbiology, Germany - Inanidrilus exumae... | ecosystem: Host-associated > Annelida > Digestive... | reverse complement strand
GCCGACGGCTGCGTCGACGATAGCGGAAGTGGTTGCGCGACAGTTTAACCGTGGTAGTTTTGGTAACTTCGACGTCTGACGGCAGCTGGTCGCTCGAGTTGGTTGTCGTTATGTCTACCTGCAGGTCGATGTCGGAGAATCCTTGTTCGTCCAAGCTTGACACTCGCTGCTGCTGCTGCTGCTGCTGCTGTAGAAACTCGTCGGCTTTGGTCCTCGCCACCCGCAGCCTGGCGAGATGTCTGAGTAGTTCGCAGCGTCGTTCACTGTCAAGAGCGGCGTCCAGACGCTGCTGAAGGCGACGCTTGGCGCGGATGTAGACGGCGGTTTGACGACGAGACCGGGCCGTCACTCGGGCAAAGCGCGCCAGTCGCAAGCACTGACACGACACGAGAAACACGGCCGCGCAGCCCCACGCCAGCGACACCGCCTGACACAGCAGCAGCCACAGCCGAGTCTGCGGTCGGACGGAGATCACCAGGTAGGTGGCCGACGTCGACAGCAGGTAGATCGTCAGGGCGGTTGCAATGAGGCGCGGATGTTTGATGGAGCCGACATGTTGACGCGGCTTGACGAGCGCCGAGAAGATTCGGTCGAGAATCGTCAGAGTCGCAACGACGCCCGGAAACACGAGACCGTGTACCATCTGAACGAGCGCGACCGGAAGTCGCCCGGTGGAGTGATAGGCGTCGACGAAAAGGACACAAGACTGGGTGAGACAAACCACTCCGACGATACCGTTGACTGTCGACGTCGCCACTGTCGGCCGAGGCGATCGGCGACACCGGAAGCAGTATGGCGGCAAGACGAGGGAGAGTGCGGCGGCAAGCAGAAAGGCACAACCGAAGCCGTAGACGTGTGTCGGCCAACTGTGGCTCCAGGCTGTACGGGCGAGAGACCAGTCTGGTACAGGTACCGGAAGTAGTTGAGGCGGCGGCGGTGTTGTCGCTGAGTTGCTGTCAAGTGACTGCGTCATTGGCTCAAACGACGCGTTCATCGTTTCATCGGCGACGTCAACAAATCACGGTGGACGCCGACGTCACCGTAACGAAAAATACCTGGACAACATAGAACAGTTACACCGTAGCTGTTCCGTATGTTGGAAACGATTTATCTTTGGGTACAATCGCGATTTACCGATTTTATTGTGTCCATAAACGTATGGAATAACACCAAACTGCTAGGGTATTGGGGTAACTTTTCCCAGTCGATGTTACTTTCGCCATTGATTCAGTGGGCTATCGCAGGCTCATGTTAACGGCGACTGCTCTTGTCAACGGAAAATGACAAATTCCGCTCTCTAGGGAATCGACACCCGTCAACTGATTGCCAACTACACAAACTGTCCTCGATCGAGGATCGAAGCCAGACCGATCGCATTACTGCGTTACCAATCCCATTCGCGCTAAACATTGACCTTTAACCTTGACTTATAACCTTGACTTTCAATCCGAGGCGAGCTATGGTCATGACCAATACAAACAAAAACTGATTGCATTACCTAAATAATCTCAGTTGATTAAGACAACGAGACCTACAATCGTGCCAAATTTGGTGCAGTTCCGTCCCGGGACTAGGGGTGTGGTTTTTGTGGCGCAGGGTGACTAGACAGTAAAAGCAGACTGGAAGAAGTGTGACTTTAGTTGACGCTTGAACGTTGAGAGTCTGTCTATAGAGCGAATATGTTGAGGTAAAGAGTTTCAGGTTGACGGTGAGGAAACAGAAAAAGAGCGTGAGGAGAAATGACTTGTAACACCCGTTGGTATTGATAGAAGATACGTGATGGAGGAACGTAGAGTTCGCGCTGGAACGTAAGGAGAGATTAGCTCAGACAAGTAGGATGGTTCAGCAGTATACAATGCTTTCCAGGTAAGCAGGCTACGTTTATAGCTAATACGATGGTTAATAGGTAGCCAATGTAAGTCACGACGAATGTGTGCTAACTAATGGTCGACGGTGCCTACATGAAGTCGACGCGATTTTCAAACCGAAAGTAGAAATATGGACATTTTATGCATGCGCAATGACAGTTGTAAAAATACAGGACAGCAGTTGATGACTGCTTTTAATAGACCTAGTCAGCATCACGTGATTTCTTTTAAAACTTCGAGACCTTCTAAATTTTCTGGAATTTGAGATAACAACAGCTTCAAAATGGTGATAAAACCGCAAATAAAAAGGTAGTTATTCGTTTATTCGTATGCTAGCAGCTACATGTAGTTAACAGCAAACTGAAAACCGCAAAAAATCATCAGAATGTGATGTTACTCAGCAGCACATTCACCTTTATGCTACGTGATTGTGTGTAATATCACTTCTTTGTGATTTTCGCAGTTTTCATTATGTTACTCGCTACCCCACGAGTATTTTGCGCCCCCATTGAGATGAGGTGACGCACTCATAATTTCGCCCAGATCTTCGGCATAAACAACCAGAGTCGGAGGCTACTGTGGCGTTGTTTATGTAATGACATGTTTAGTCGTTTTGATAGAACAATGGCTTCTGACAAATGGACACAGGGCTTTAGCACATACCGGGCCAGCACAGCGTCGCGTGATAAAAAATCAATCAATCAATCAATCAATTTTATTGACGAAAGGGCAAAAACAACCACTGACATCGTAACAAAAATAAACCCAAATAAAGCTACAATAAAACAGATACAACGATAAAAGCAACTATGTAGGAGTGCGCAAAAATCTATAGAAATCAAATTCTGTCAAACGGCGTTTAAAAGAATACAAATTATGACTGAAAACGACTGCTGCGGGTAAAGAGTTTCAAATGTCAACAACGCGATTGGTAAAAAACGTAAAAAGTAATTGGTCAGTGGAGTATACACCATGCTGTCGTGACAGCCGTGAAGCAGCGATGAATAATGGTCAATTGTCGATGGCCAGTCCACTGCCGACAGTTGCACAGTGCAATCAAGCCGACCTTAGTCGCTGTGCTAATACAATCGGCCTTCAATTTGCCGTCGTTCTGTCTGTCTGTCAGTACGTCCCCGTCTCTCTGTCCGTCAGTCTGTGCCGTGTGCCGACCACCCTGTCACTAGGCTTCTTGCGACGTGCGCCACACGCTGTTCAGATGCAACGATGGACTGCGCAGTTACTAGCTGCTCCTGGTGCTGGCGTGAGACCGTTGCTAGGCAACCCGCATCCTCATTTGACTACGTACATCGCACGTTGTTCAGCGTCTCCCACTCGCATATAAACATAAATTCGGCGTGTCTCTCGGCAAAAATGTTGCACGTTGCCAAATCATGACGGAAATGAATTTTTACCGAGCTTCGGTGTTAATTCTCCATAGAAATATTTCATCTGACTACAAATGCTCAATCTCTCACATGAGACCTTGTAATAATAGTGCTAATCAGCAATCTCAGGTGACGTATTTGCGTATTTATCAAAATATTTGTGTACATTTCCTGTATTTATGTATCTTGGCGTATACTTTCTTATACGCCGCGAAGGGTGACAAGTCTACCGGTATATAGGAGCAAACCTTCGTCGTTACGCATTGTTCGGGACATCATCGGGGTAAAGTTTGCTGTCTACGATTGCCTGTTACAAATGAAGTAATCTTTGTGCAAAAAAACTACATTGTTGCGTAATATTAATCGAACAAAAGGTCGGATACAAATGTCGAAGTCTTCTTCCAAGTCGCAGGAGACTGGATGACGTTTTATAACTTAAATACCACGTAAATTTGTTGCAGCCTCAATATTCGACGATAGGAACTAGATGAAGCCAAACATTAAGATGAATAATGTGCAAAAGATGCAGTGAAATGATGGATGAAGACTGATGGTCAGTGTGTCGTCGAGCAGTCAGCAGCGCATGTGATACATCATTGCATTCCATATATAGATCTCGTGATCCTGTCATTTCGAAGCTATAACACCGATACCAATTCTACTGAAGAGTTAACATTTTGTTTGTCGACATAACAGTTTGTCGCGTCTAGTAGAACAATTTGATTAAGAGCAATATTGTGTCGAAACGTTAGCACCCTGCGGCGGCTGCGTATGTCAACGAGAAAACGGGAATTCGATGTCTTGATGCAAGTCGATTCGTCAATAATGGCCAAATCGTATGATTTTTAGTGTTGAATATTTCAACTTGTGAATATTTGAAATTAATCAGATTTATGATCACCATAGACTGTCACGAACTGGTTCTTTATGAAATCATTCGAAAAAACCACCAACGTAAGCATTGTGAAGGAGTGCCAGGAATATTTTCCTGTCGCTCTCCCAAGCTCTCTAATCTCAAAACGAACGGAAAACATTCTTGCAAAATTAAATAAATTGTGATCACACAGAGCACTATTTTAATAGGCCTATACAATACAAACTTTGTAGTTTTCAAACACAGAAGTTACTGTTTCATAATGAACTGGCTTATGTAGGAAAACGCTAACATGAGTAATTTAATATATTCCAAGTTGTTTTGTGTTTTGTGTTTAATTAAGTTTGATTGTGTTCTTTTTCCTATTTTTGTGTATTTTCCCTCTTGTCGTTTTTTTCCTACTATTACGATGAATAAAGACGAACAAATTTTATTGTGAAAAACAATACACAAAAATATATTCTAGATCTGCGCTTAAGACTGCGTTGTTCGCCGTGGAATTTGTCGCTTAAACATCACACCGAAACTCCGCGGTCAATCACTTGATTTCGAATAATGAAATAATAGCTGCTAAGTCAGTTGAATGCTTCAAATAACAGGATAACGTAACTGTTCGTGAGCGACATACAATACACCTTCTGTTCGTATTCGTTTCGTAATTGATGTCCTATGACACTTTGAGTGCACGCGGACAGCAGACTGGTGATGTACGTGTGTGTCAATGCGGCATCAAATATGGATGACGCATCACCTGCTGTTGTTGCTGCTGCTGCTGCCACGTAGCACGCAGCAATTCTACGCTGATGTCGTCGCTTGTCAGTGTAGTATAAACGTCCGAATGTCAGCTTGATGCAGCTGAATCTACCACTACCTGTGCTTCCGTATAGCCATAAGTTAATTATATTTTTCGTCATAACTTGAATAAATGAAACCAATTTCCGGAAAGTTCCGACATGTGTACAAGCAATACTGGTAACGGTGCAACAATGGTTGTCAGTAATGTGTGCACTGTCTCTCAAAAACAAGACACGTGACTTTTAACCATAACTTCGGCAAATCTAGACCAATTTTCAAAATCCTTTCACTGTCAGATTCCAGAGGAAACTCTCTATGTAACTATTATGGGATCTTCCACCCCACCGTACGTCCATAACTGCATTGCTAAACTACCTTGCGAAATTCCAAAAATTTAAATAACTGCCAAACCTTTATTCCTCTCATCAAAATTAATCCGTTTTACTTGAAACTGAACATTAGCAACATTCAGATAACAAACGCCAAAAATTGCAGTAATGATTTGCTCAATTCTTGTGCAATATACGAATCACGGAATGCACATAACGAACAATGTTCAGAATATGGTTTGTTGACAAACTCCGTAAAGTTTATGCAACAAACAGCTTTATCATTGTCAGAAGGTGATAACGTTTGTAACTAGTACCTACTGCAGCCCATCCACCTGACAAATTGTCCGAAAGTTAAAGCAAGTGCTGATAATGTTCATCTCTGGTACAAACACAAGCTCTCAGACGTTTACGCCATTCACTGGTGCGAGCTTCATCAATGACTGTCTGCTGCAGTCCGTGTTACACGTCAATTATCCACTACTTCAGTTCGCTGACATCGCGGATCTTTTTCTGAGAGCTGTTTTATTGTTTTCCAGATTTTAGAGTCACAGGATTCAAACCTGAGCTATTAAAGTGGCCTCATATGTTGCAAGATGAATTATAAGGTCTCACATGCAATACGCCATTAAATAAAATCAGCAGCTGTTGTTTTTCACTTTTCACAAGGTAATGTAGAAACATACTTAAGGTGAGATGCAGAATCTATGTTAATTTCATTTATGTCACATAGTTTTGCCTTTTAACACAAATATCAAAATGAATGATTACTTCGTTTCCCAATCGATGTGCGAAGTATGATTGCGACCAGCGTATCTGAATGCCTGTCTGCTTCTCTGTTTGTCTGTCGCTCGCATATCTAAAACAAGCGCCCAAACGTCACGGAATTTTCTGCACAAGTTAATTGTGCCTGTAGCTTGGTCGTTGTCTAAAAATGTAATACATTATGTACTTTCGGTTTTGCGGATGACGTCACGTTTTCACAATGTCATAATGGCGTGTGAGCGGCAGAAAAATAGTGTACCACCGTAGCGAAGTATGATTGAGTGCATTCGCCGCCACGAGGGGTGACAGGTTGACCGGTATAGGCGCAAACATCCGTCGTTACGCATTGTTCGGGACATCATCGGGGGTAAAGTTTGCTGTCTACGATTGCCTGTTACAAATGAAGTAATCTTTGTGCAAGAAACTACATTGTTGCATAATATTAATCGAACAACAGCCTCAACAGGTCGGATACAAATGTCGAAGTCTTCTTCCAAGTCACAGGAGACTGGATCACGTTTTATAACTTAAATACCACGTGAATTTGTTGCAGCCTCAATATTCGACGATAGGAACTAGATGAAGCCGAACATTAAGATGAATAATGTGCAAAAGATGCAGTGAAATGATGGATGAAGACTGATGGTCAGTGTGTCGTCGAGCAGTCAGCAGCGCATGTGATACATCATTCTGGGCGTGGTCAAGCCGTTCAGCTGCGGCACACAGCGTGAAGCCTTCTTACAGTCTGTATCAACGAATCGATTTGTTTTAATGCACATCAGGACTTCTACTAAGCTGCCGCAAACCACTGCCAATACAGAAACGAACAGTATTGACACTACTACCGAACACTGTGCAATATTATTAATGTAATAATATCATTAGCAAGCAACGTGTCATCTTAAAGTCAACAGACATTATTCATAGCAGTACTGTAACTTGAATAGGCCTATGTTAAGTTTAGAAGCATGACAGCAATATGTCGAATTTTTCATAAACAAATGAAAGATTGTTAATGTAACAGGAAGCGCCGTCTTACTTTAGTAAATACTTCCATAGACTCGTGGCGGCCTCCATCAGCGATTGCGTTCGAAAATTAAGAACATTTCATTTAATTGCCCTTGAATGACCTTTAAAATCACCGCTGGCCATTTGGGATAGACACATTGGCTAGCCTCTAATATGGTTAGTTATTTGTGGTATGTAATGTAAATATAGCTCTCCAAATTTGCAGTCCTAGCTTTGTTTTTAAGATCGTCGCCTAAACATGACGCACCTACAGACAGTAGACGAACAGCAACATCTAAATATGTCTATCTGACCTTTCTGCATGTATACTTCATTGGCCCTTAATACAATAACTTAAGTAAAATGTATGTTCATAGTAAGCTTAACGAAATGTTCCAATAGCAAGTATACACGCATCTGTGTTCGTACACGACAACCAAGTTCTCGTTTACGTCTTGTAGACGTATCTGGCAGCCAGTCAATGTTTGAGTGCATGTTAAAATAGAACCAACGGCTGCCTAATCAGCTGCGTACTACAGACAGCAGCAGTGTAGGACACGAGACGAAATTGCGTCAAGCGGACAGGAACACGCGACGAAGATGAAGATGAGACTGATGCTGAAGCAGCTGCAACATTGCGATGTCGATTACCTCATGATTGCCCACGACACTACCGAACAGTCGCGTGGTAGGGTTGTAGCGTGTGTCTGTCTGCCTGTTATTCCGCACAATATCTCAAAAACCGCTGCAGCTAGGATCACCAAGCTGGACACAGAAATGTTCCACCAATGCATGAGTCCCGGAAATCCATTTATTTTATGGTCAAAAACAGAAAGCAGTTACCGCGTGGATATTTGTACTCTTGTGATCGAGTGCCGGCTACTTTTAGTTGTAGGCTCGAAGAGCCTATATTGCGTTCGGCAATAACTCCGCCTAAAGTGAACCAATTTGGATAAAATCTGCAACAGCGTGAGCCAAATGTGGGGCTGGCCCTGACAGATTTTGTGCGCGATCCGCGCAGTAGCGACAGTTTAAGAGGGATTGTTTTTTCAAAAAAAACGCAAAAATTGCTCACAAAATTTCCAGGTCTTGCGACCAGGCCGTCATAACTCCGCAATGATTACAAGTGCCAAAAACTCACGGCCAAATGGTCCCCGTATGGGATTCTAGCTTGCATTTTTACCGTTAGAATCACTTCAAAGTCTTTCTTCTGGACTGTACGCTGCGCACCAAAAATAGACTTACCCAAATTTTCCTTAACGTTCGTTGTGCGATATTGTCCTATAGTACGCTGCAGTGCTGGTGCGGCCCAGAGCCATAGATATAGCTCAGGTGCGGCCTAGTGAGCGATATATTGAAGAAAAGCAAACTAAATTAGAAATTGAAAGTAAGTAACACGGCAGGTAACGCTGGCATCATCACTCAGTCACAGGAACGTGACGCTAGGTATCATCGAATAGAGGAACTAAACAGCGTATGCGTCAGTAAATAAGTAAACAGTTGTGTCACTTGTCGAGTACGCCGGTGGTAAACGCTCTCTTCGAGTCTATATTGCAGTGTGTTTCCAGATACACTGCAACCGGTTTAGATACAACTGCGCACGACCAACTCGATAAGCTCTTGTTGTTGATAAATCGCGCGTTTATTCGTCCGTCGTGACATTACTGCCATCGTCAGCAGCATCTGCATCATCCGCAGTCGATGATCGTCATCTCTTGAGATCGATAACAATCGGTTTGCAGCAGCGCCAAGTTGTCGACGACGGCCCGTTTAACCCATCTCTCACTTATCCCACTCAACTTGCATCGCTGCCGAGTTCGATGAACGTCTCATATAATCACTTAATTATTACCGTCGCCCAGTCACATCGCTCTGTCCTACCACGGGCGTGTCTGATGGACACCTTCACACGGCTTCTTTCACTCGAAATGATCGGCACTGGTGTAAAATTGTACGTCCGCAAATGTAGCTGAACATCTAATCGTCAGTAGTCATTAGTCTGTACAGTGCGAGCGACGTAGGTCTGTCAGAATGGCGGTTTGTCACGTTGACTTATTCGACAATTTGGGAATCAAGTAATATTGGAAGAAGTGTGCTCGCACGCTGTAGCTGTAACTATCGACTGTCAATAAATGTGATGAGAGAATCAGTATCAAGCGCCAGTTCATTCACGTATAGACAACTGGTCACACAGTACAATAACGACGAACGAACGATTAATAAATTATAATGAATCCGTGGCGTGATAACGAAGGAGATTAATAACCACTAAATCTGTGACTGACAGACTAAAAAGGTAAAGGTAAAAACTTCCCATACTCGTTACCGAGCGTTGGGCCCGGTGCACAGGCAGTCAGCTCGCAGGTGACTTAAGTCACCCGCCCGGCGGTAGGCTGCCATTACTTTCCGCCAGGCCTGCGGTTAGCTTCCCAGCCGCAGAGCATCACTGCCCTTTGGCTGGTATTCATTTTACCGTCCCACAGAAGGTAGAAGGCTGAGTCAACCTGGATGGCTAGTTACATACCGAAATAAAGTACCGCCTCCGAGAGTCGAATCCAGATACGGTTACCCATCCCAGTACTAACCGGGCTCAGCGTAGGTTAACCTCGTTGATCGAGACCTACGCATTACCACTATGCCAAACCGCCATCAACTGACAGACGTCAGTTTGGCGATCCCGGCGAGTGCCACAGAACTAAGCGGAGAGCGCGATCATTTGCCGCTAGCCGGGCAAGTAGTGGCTAGTCATGCGCTTGTCATATGTATTTTTTAAAAACTTACTTACTTAAACAATTGTCGCATGATGCATGGAATGACCTTGGACAGTTACTGCTGGATATGACAGTCGAACATAATAGCCTATATGTGACTTCTTACTGGTTAGTTATCAATTTCAATGTTACTGAATACAATAAGGTGTCGCCCTAACGGGACGTAACCATACTGTCCCGCCCTGCAGTATTGGCCGCCGGACCAGCCACGCGCCCGGCCCGGCGGCGGCCGACCGCCCACGCGCTTTACAGACGACGACAGGCGACGTTGACAGACGACAGCGTGCAAAACAATACTGGCCTATTAGGCGGGCCAGTAATAACAACAAAGATGTTGATAATATTTAGATGGATATATTTGCCGAAAGCGAGAGTCTGTCTGTTTATTCTGTTGATGCGGTGTATTGGTGGCGGCGTGGCGTGTGGTAGCGTCGTTGGTCTAGATCAACGAGGTTAACCTACGCTGAGCCCGGTTAGTACTGGGATGGGTGACCGTGTCCGGGTTCGACTCCCGGAGGCGGCACTTTATTTCAGCATGTAACCAACCACCCAGGTCGACTCAGCCTTCTACCCTCCGTGGGACGGTAAAATGAGTACCAGCCAAAGAACGGTGATGCTCTGCGGCTGGGGAGTAAAGGCAGGCACGGTCTAATTTGCAGGTAAAACCACGTATGAGCGCATTAGAGGCGCTTTGCGTAATGCGCTATACAAATGGACGTATACTTTGACGACTGCTGTTCAGCTTCGCAGGATCGACGAAACGAAACAGAGAGTACGTGGGCGTCGTTGCATTCTAGTGAACCACAACTATAGTAGACGTACGCAGTTGCTATACATACCGTAGTCAGAAGGCGGTCGACGTCACTGCTGGGTGATGATAAAACTGACAAATGAGTTCAGTCGACGTCTCGCGACTGTCGACGTAGCTGCTGCTCGACACGCCGTCAACAAGCTGCTGCTGCTGCTGCTGCGAGGTCGATCACGCACAGTCCTCACATCCTCCATAGCCAACTCCTGCACAGCGGCTAGCGCGCTATCCGAATGACTATCACCAGTAACGCTATCACGGACACTAAGAGAGGAGTCCTGCTGGCTGCTGGGTCTGTAGCTGTGAATTTTATGTGCTGCTCTGGGACTCTTGACGTTCACCTGCGGTCGTATAAAACCGCTCACAATCGCTTCGAACGTCGTATCCGTTGGCCATCAATATGTATCGGTATACATGT
>Ga0209363_1001607_pt1 | contig 11029 bp, 8 predicted proteins | sample WorMetexBAHAMAS3_FD_187385 | JGI IMG/M metagenome (GOLD analysis project Ga0209363, IMG submission 187385) | Marine gutless worms symbiont microbial communities from Max Planck institute for Marine Microbiology, Germany - Inanidrilus exumae... | ecosystem: Host-associated > Annelida > Digestive... | reverse complement strand
CTTAGGATGATCTTACGCAAAACTTAAGATCATCTTAAGCTTTAAATCTGAATTCGTTACGCGCAAAATAAAATAAACCAAGCACATTTCTGTATTAGGCCTATTTCAAAACCACAATCGAAATCGAACTTATTTCAGATAATACGAAATAGCATCCAGTCAGTCCAAGATTCAAGAGTCGCCAATAGATTTGTTAGTTAGAGTAGACCTATCATTCACAAATTAATGCTGATAGTCTGCAGAGAAACCATGTTTTTTTTAATAAAATGCGCCGCTATTGCACACTGCATAACCAATTCCAAGACTATACACAAAACGGGTGTCGATGACATGGTAGTCTTGTCTGAAATAATATTGAAATAAGTGTTTGTTCCAGGCATCGTTAAGGGAAATTTTGTCAGCCTCCAAACAAGAATACTTCACCCAAGAACAACAAAATTTCGCCTGGCTCTCCAGCTGTCACTACTACGCGGATCGCGTCCAAAATCTACCAGGGCCAGCCCCCGACAATGTCCGCAGAGTGCTCCAGGTTTCATCAAAATCGGTTCACTTTCGACGTAGTCATAGCCGAACGCGTGAACACCGCCAAAACGCGCCGTAAAGTGAATCCAATATTCGGCTGAAGCATAGCTTGTAGCTTCGAGCCGAATAAACACACATAAAAGGATAAAAGACTAAAATAAGCAATATTTAACTAAATCAACACGATCTAATGATCCGTCATCCCTAACTAGGCATCGCCCATGTCGGCCGAGTCTTCAATATAAATAGAATTAATGGCATTCCCGTTCACAGTGTATTAGTACTGATGTACGTTCGCGGCCGTCCGACTTCTGGCTCTAGCCTCTAGCTGTTAACCATTAACGCACATTTATGGGCCAAGTGACCCGCATTAAGGCGCTGTTAAGTTGACGAGCTCTTAGCTAGAAAAACTAAGCAGAAAAATTTCTTTTTTGTTCGGACTTCCTAAAACAATATGCATATCATTCGACCGTTATAGTATCTACCATTATACTGTAGTACCTACCGTTTTGCAATGATCCAGAACGTTCAAATCAAACCGATGCGCCCCCTTCCCGAACGAATCGAAAATCCTTGCTTTGCAACTGTATATTAGTAACTTTATTCGATTTTCCATTATTATTATCATTTACTGTCATGCTGCAATTTTCGAGCCTACTTTTTAGGAAGGTCGCAGACAAGAACTCGCAGAAGAAAGGCAACACCAAAGAACTGTAAATCATAAGGCAGGTTGGACGTACTTGCGGTCCGTTAGCCTACTTCATCAGCCTTAGCACTTCGCTGAAGTTGATGCGCAGTGCCGTCGAGGCGTAATAAAGATTGATGGAGTGAATGGAAATCCCCGAATGCCCCTTGGATTTTTTATCGTCGTCAGCCGAACGCCCGGAGACGAACAAACAGACTGGGACAGCGAGATACCTGACGGATGAAGGTAGCTGATCGCGCGGGGACCGTTCTGTCGCCCATGATAGTGATGGGCAAAATTTAACTAAACATAGTTACTAACTTTTAGTCAATTGTCTTTTTGATTACATGCATTGCATAGGTAAGCAATTAAAAGTAGAATGGTTTAGTTAAAAGCTGAGTTAAACTAGTTTATTTTAGTTGCTAACGAAATGGTTGAACTAAAATAATTTAGTTTGAAAATGCCATATTTCGTTAAACTAAAAACCTCGTACAAACTAGGTTCTAACAGAAGCGGTTCTAGCTATTAAGCCGTGTAGGCCGTGGCCTACCCAAACTCGTGTCTGGCCTACCCAAACGGCGCGGGTCATATCGGTGACAGTCAAATTGAGTCAACGACTTTTGGATTACGCCACAATGGTGCAACCCACATAAAGTATGTGTAATACAGCAAATTGGCTGAAAAATGAAGACAAAAAGTTACAGAGCCTAATTACTTCCCCTAGCGAAGGTGATGGGAGGTTATGTTTTCGCTGGCGTCGGATGTAGGTAAATAGGCCTATATAGGTATATAGCCTAAGTATATATGTTTGTGAACAAATTCCTGGCGCCAATTCAAGTCCGATTGTCACCAAACTTGGTCAGTCATACCCATTGTCACAGCGGACGAGGTGATTAATTTGTGAAAGGTCAAGGTCAAAGGTCAAGGTCGGTGGGGAGGTATGCGCTCTACTGAATGCCCTTCTAGTTGATAATTGTTTAAGTAAAAATTTGACCAGTTATTACTTTTCAAAATTAATGACCAATTTTAAACTACTTTTTAGTTGACTATTAATAGTTTTAATTAAACTAAAAAATATTAGTTAGTTGCCCATCACTAGTTGTCCAGCGGTCAGTGGTCAGCTGGAAGACTTAAGCGCCTGTCAGACTAGGCCTGACCTACGATGTTCAGTCTTAGTGGAAGATCACAGACTACATACATCGCTCTCGCCCATGCGACACTGCTTGAATGCTAGATGTATTCCGCAGGGATTTTATTTCTACACCTCCAGGGACAGTTGACCTCACCAAGTTTTATTTTTAAAAAAACCCAACCAATATGACTTCTTCACCTCGGAAATGTCAAGAATCAACAATACCGAAAAGGGCAAATTTTACAGATTTGTTGGACGTCCAAGAGAAAAAAATCAGCTTCAGGAGGGCTTCGCCCTCTTGACTTCCCGATTAGGGGCACATGCCCTTATAATCTCCCTTATGTGCACACATGCACATCGCTCCGCTCTGTGGTTGCCACGGTTACACTGCCTAACGCCCTAACCCAATTATCTTACACTCCAATTTTCTGGATCCGACAAAATATCCTGGTATTCCCAAGGACGAATCAAGGATTAGCTGGTGGAGTATATTTATGGGTCGGAGTTATTAACATGCGGCCACTTGAGGTCGGAGCACCATTAGGGCATGCCCGCCCAAAAAATAGTATGAAATGGACCAAGAGAGAGAGAGAGAAAAAAAACATCAAGGTGATACTGGGCGACATATAAATATTAATTGAACAATATCGATTAAAAATGTTAACGATCACTCGATGAATTAGCCTAATTGTTAAAATTGAAGCTCTACTAGAATAAAACGCTACTGTTGGTACAAGAGGGTCTTGGGTAGGTAGCAGACGTGGCTAGAGTCTGCGAATGCGGACGCACTTCGACAAAGCGACAGTTGGTCAATAAATGACATTGTCTTGTCTATCGATGGAATTGACAGAACACATACCACGTCGCAAGTCGTCGTTAGCGCCGTCCTACACGCAACAGGGCGCCACGGTCTGGTCACTGCGGTCGTGGACAATAACGGCTTTCGTCGTGGCCCTTTGTGCACTACGTACTGTTTACGTAAATCTCAGAATTTGCAGTAGGCCTACCGTGCTGTGTTTGCATCATTCATGAAATCTAATCAATATTCATTCACGAAATCCTTATCATATGCACAACTTTAACTTTACAAGAGGTCTGCAGCCTTTCACTTCGACAAAATGTACGGTATGGTCATATAAGATCTTAATGAGACCGTCATTCATTCATTCATTCAGTAGCAGACACCAAGTCCATGACAATTATATACACAGCTAAAAACAGAAAAGCTTCAGTTCATATTTTAAAACTGTCTCTTGACGGCTGACAGACATGGACATACATCACGGGGTGAAACAGAAGGACGAGTCCCCTGGAAATTGGAGTGGGGCGCTAATGCAAATTGTCCCTATAGCTTTTGTCATGTTTTAAAATTTTAAACATCAGATTTCTTGCATTACAATGCAGTAAAAGCTGATCAACCCCGTTATTCTAACATAGTATTCACTATTTCCCAAAAGTACACCTTCAAATGTCCACCAAATCATCACTTCAGGCGGAAAATTCAAAACGTTTTTCTGGCGAGGACACAGACAAAAAAGTACCGCTCAGAATGCACCAAAACACGCCATTTTAAGCAAAAAAGTCCATTTTTTTCTGGGGAGGGGCTATGCCCCCTCCAATAACAAAATGATGGGAATGGGTACCCCCTGCTCACACCTCACCCCCTCGCCTCCACCAAACCTTTAGGATCTACCGTGCGTCCCCCAGAATTCTATCCAGATTTACGCCACTGGTTAACCGAGCTTGCTGTAGCACTTTTCAGAACGTCCCTTTGTCCACGTTTAATTACGACACAACTGAACATTTGTCCTCGACTATGACCTTAGTTTGACCTCGTTACTCATCCCCACGCTATGAGCATCGCTTCGGCGCTTCTCCACAATCATGTCCGATCTTTCAGGAGCGGGTTCGAACAATTAAAACAACGAAAGTAAACCGAAATGCCGTATCGATCGTGGTCGAGAGAATGTCAATCGGTGCCGTGGAGACATCGACAAGTATCAGCTGTCGCAGCCCAATCCGCGCGATGCGCTGCGTCACGCCCATAGTGTTGTAAACAACGGTGGACGCAGGGGACGGTCGAAGTACGTTGACAGCACTTATGACGATCAACATGTCGTGACGACAAGCAGCGAAAAAAGTCGACTAAGTTCACAGTTTGTTACAAAGTTCCAGAGGGAAAATTGTACCATTTTTGGAGACACCCGAATTCCCATATAACACGGTGTAGGAGGACAAGCCGCAGGTAGAAAATGTATCTAGATCCATAAAATATCCACCATTTCTGCGCAACAGATGGCAACAGATCGAAAACCGCGAAAACCAGCGCATATTGACATTCATGCGATATGAACAGTGATGCTGGCTACTAACACCTTTTTTGCATTTTTTATCTGTCGCCGTTAACATTAGGCTTATGCACAAAGTGTTGTTTAATTATTATCCTTGGTTAGCTTTGGTTATTATCTACTAGTTAGGCTATGGAGTGTTGCTTCGGTTTTCCTGCTGCCACCTGGCGAAAGAAACTGAAATAGGACGCGACGTCGGCAGTCGGCATTCAAACACGAACTTCATCCGACTACTATATTGTTTGCTTGCATGGTTTCTATGCATAATTAACATACTGTGTGGATGAAAGCAGCGCAAAATATAACATTATAAGCCAGTATCATGTCAGTCTCGATACAATATGCAGCACTGCAGTTACGCTTGACAAGTGTAATCTAATGCAGAGGGACCGCGCGACGCTGTTAGTTATTTGAAAATCTAGTGAGGACAATTTTACGTTAATGACGCTTGGCTACGACAGTGTAAAACTGACATCGGCTTATAACTTTAGATAGACTTCATGTAGGACTAGAAGGCTCCACTCGAGGTCGCACCGACTACGACTACGTCACTTTTAGCCGACAGCGAATTTTTGGCTTGCTCTTACAATTTACGTCTGCTTTTCGGCGATGTCGACGGCCAGCCCACATTGCGACGTAACTGGTTATCCAACTTCAATTTCACTTTTAGCCGATAAATAGAAACGTTGATCATTAAGGCCTACCTTAAAATACGACGATGAAAAGAGTGATTAGTATAAGCGTTTACTTTTTGAGACAAGCGTAGAACGAAGAACATTTTCATCGATCATTGTAAGCCTTAGAGCCCTAAGCCGCCGCCATCGCCGATTATTTTCATCGGCTAACCGCCACTGCCGCCGAAATAATGCATTAAGCCGGCTTAGCCGATACCGAATTTATGTAGTAGTCGCCGGAAAAATTCGGCTAGCCAGTTGCTTATATATTTATTTATTTATTTACTCAATATTACCAAAATGAGAAAAAGTGAATAACAAAATTTACATCCTACAGAGAGCAGTATAGCAAGGCTCAGTAGACATCGAAGCACAGCACTAAGAGCTGCCATTGAAATAAAGTACACGAAACTATACAATAAGCACAATACAAATGTGGAACTAAGGACTGAGATCTGTACAACACAATAAAAACAAAGCACAAAAAAAAACAAAAAAACACAAACAGACCGAAAGTTACAGGTAAAATCTTTAAACAGTGGAAAACTGTAGGTAAGCAGAAAATTGGTTTGGCCTACTGGAAATGGAGACGCCGATTGTCAAGCGTAATCAGAAGTTTATGGGCAAATATTTTCAGTCTGACAACGCATTATGTCAACTGTTCGCTCATGTTAAGACAGGTTACACACTCTCAAGTTGAAAGTATGTAACCTGTGGCTATTTAGACATTATTTGTTTTATTACTTTTTTCTTTTTATTTACTGTGTTTAATTATTTCTTGATTGCTGCTAATTAACTTGGTGAATAAAGTTGACTAAAACTTGGCGTTATATATGTCGTATATACATCAAATAATGAAATAATTTGCTATGCACCGATGGTACAAATTACATGTAAGCGATAACAGTATTGGAGGTATGAATCCATTGGCGTGAATTTCTGTTCAGAAACAATACGTCGACGATGAGTTGTCCACGCCAAGCTAACGCCTCTTCTGCAACACGGAGTCGTGGAGTGCATGTTCAGTACATTTCGGCTTATTACTGGCCCGCTTAATAAGCCAGTATTGTTTTGCCTGCTAGCGTCTGTTGTCTGTCGTCGTCATCTGTCGTTGTCTGTAACGCTGCCGGCGGGCAGGCGCGCCAGCCGCCGGGCGCGTGGGCGGTCGGGCGGCCAACACTGCACGGCGGCGGGCCAGTACCGTTACGTCCCGTTAGGGCGACACCTTGTTTCGAATAGCAAGCGAGCAGTTATCGGGCCTGAAAAACTTAACCGTGTGCTTGCTTTATGTACACGACAGTTTTGAGTTTGTTGCAAGCTATATAGGCCTACTGTTGAACTGTCAATGTCGGCCCCGCTTCTGTTAAATGCTGATTAACTGAGTAAATATCATTATTTTTGCATGAATTTTGTAGGATTTTAACGTGTGCTAAGATCACATAATTTACAATGATTAATATTACACGTTTTTACAAAACTTTATTAGACGATGTTTTTTATGGAATCGCCGACGATGTTTTTATTCAGCAGCCATCGCCGGAAAAAATGATGCTGAGCCGAATTATCAGGCTAAACGCCGTAAATCTGGGATTAGCCAGCCGACTCTAGCAAAGAAATGGCTTCAGAGTCTACTAAGCCTACGTATACATGCAGATAGTAGCGCGCGCCGGCTAGCTGCCATCTTGATAAAACATAAACTGTGAACGGCTTCGGTCAGTGAGTTATTTCTCAACTGCGTTCGTAAAAACGTTTGCTGTTTACCCGAACCGGTCTCATGCAAGCTTCGGAGGACAACAACGGTTGTAACAGACGCATGTTGCAATAATGACCCATTCACCTTGACTAGACCTATTGTCAGTCTGGCATAGACCATTTTGACATGTCAATCAGTGGTCCATGAATATTCAACAGAGATGGATTGAGTCCCTAATCGAGCAAGCGTAGCAAACGACAAAAATTGACATTGGCCAATATGCAGAATTTTATTATTTATTGACTTTAATGAAGTACTTTTTATCATCCACACATGCCGACAGGCAAGGTGTGGATATATCGGCTACAGTTTGTTTGTTTCTTTGTGTGTGTGTGTGTGTTTGTACGGTTAAATATTTTTCCGCCCAGGATATCAAGCTAGTTGCATCAAATTTTGCACGGCGGCTCATCGGCGTCCAAGGCAGGGAATCTCCCATTTCTGTGAACTTTGCTCCCCTAGAAGCCCAGAATCGGACGAATCAGACAGCGCGCGGGCCACGCCCACCGTTGACGTTTGGAGCGTCTGCAGCAAAGTGTTGTCGACGCTGATAACAGCGGATGAAGAAAGCGTCTGTAGGCGCAAGTTCGCGCGAAGTGAGGATACTTCTAACACCTGTTTTGATAACGGAGTGAAATTATCGATAGACAGTCTATGCACAATATGTTTTTGTAGTTTTAAATGAAATAATCATAGGACATTGAGTGAAAAGATGCAATTTTTGTGTTTACCTATTTCGCAAGGTAATGCAGAAACACTGTTTAGATGAGATGGGCAAATAAACGAATTTTTGATTGCCAAAAAATATTCAAATCGGAAAATGTTTGGTCAAGTTACAGCTAAAAAGTCGTTTTTTTGAGACACGGTTTAGTTGTGTTAGCCTTACCGCTGTTCATTATGACATTATGTATGCAATGGTGAGACCAAAGCGAACTTCCGTGCAAGCGAGTTACAGCATAATGCACTTTTCGTGTTATCGTTTTGTCTCACGCAGTGATATTTTGGTAACTGAAACTAAAACTAAATCTGATTGAGATACACAAAGTCAACTATATCCGTATCGTGTTTAAGGCGTTACGCAAAAGCCGGATCATTACTCTTTGATTGATTTGAGGTTTTAGCGTATATGCTATCGCCCGTCCGTCTGTCGTCTGTCTGTCGTCTGTAACGTTCGTGCAAACTACTCAGCCGGTTTTTAGCAATTTTTAGCAATGTTTCTACGCCGTCTGGTACCTTGGCCATTAGTTGACATTCACTGAACATTTTACGGAGATCGTCCAAGGGAAACTTCTCCGTCGGGGGTTTAAACGTAAGAGGGGTAGCCAAATTTAGCGATTTGCAGCTGTAGAAGGCAATATCTCAGAAACGGTGCAAGATAGGAGGTACGTTAGTATTAATCACTAATAGGAAGTCGTATATGAGCTTTCGATTGGTACCAAAATTGGTGACCTTGAATGACCTTGAACGGCGTAAAGGCCTTTTTTGTCTTATTTCACCCAGTCAACGCTACTTAGATTACATACTTAGTGTATCGACAACGCAGTCACGTGACACTATGTCTCATTTCAATACAATATTTTCAACCGAAAAATTACGTCGTCAATATCTCAAAAATCAATCATAATAATAATAATAATGGCAGAGTCATATGTGAACGGGGCAGCTCGTGAAGCAGGCGCGGCTGCAGAGATTGCTGCTTCACGGAAGGAGGCGAAATACGCAGACATAGATAGCCGTTTCGTCTTTGAACCGATTGCTATGGAAACTCTTGGCGTTCTCAATTCATCGGCCCGCCTTCTCCTGAGCGACCTCGGCAGGAGGATCACCAACATATGCATATGCATGCCGATGCTTCTTATTGTTTGGCCGAAATGTACCCTGGCCGCGTTGCATGCATCTCTGGTGAGTCCCGTTGAGTATGCCAACGAGACAGACATACAAACGGACAGACGGGCGCCACACTGTTGCATTACGCTTTCAGCTAAACATAGCCAACGTATCACAGGATTATCTCTTTCACAAACTGACCATATAAGCCACCTCGCACACGCAGTTCTGAAGAATGAAAATAGAAACCCCTTAGGATTATAATCCACGCAGTTTTTGTCCAGTAACTTGATGGAGTAATTTCCGAACGGTGTCGTTTTTCGACGTGAGAGGTCGCTATCTCTACATCCTGCGAAATGACATTCTATTTGCTGGTAGATTCTGAAGTTGCAGGTGGTAATTTGACGTAAATTAGACAATGATGGACATACATTGTCTGTATGCCCTTCCTGCGCGATTTCATCAACTCTTTTCATGGCATGCAGTGTCTGATTTCATTCCTTATTAATACAGACGACACCTGTGTTATCTTGTCCGTCGTGTTCTGCTGAACTGACTCGCCAACTCAATGCTCGATCCTTGCTGTCCGGCTTAAACCGTTGCTTTATACGTCTATATTTTTTACTCTTTTACAAGCAAATAAATAATTGATTTATTGATTGTTGTTCACTGATGCCACCCACTTCTCTTACCATTCGCACGTCTCTCATTCGGATCATAATCTATCAATCAATCAATCAATCAATCAATCAATCAATCAATCAATCAATCAAACTTTATTTGCCAAATTCAATTTCACAAATAATCATACAAAAAGAAACATTGCAGGCTGCCAGAACGTGTTTTTACTATTGAGCGATTTTAATATGTTTGATGTACCGTATTCGTGGCATGTTAGTGGCGCAAGTCGCCCTTTGTCATTTGTTTGAAATAAATAAATAAAACGGGTAATAGCCCAACAAAGCTGGCCACCTTGGGTCAGAAAGACAGACAGACATAAGCGAACCTAGTGATTAATCCATTTCTATTTATTTAATATGCCGGCGGGTTTTAGTGATTAATTATACACTGTTCTTTATTAATACAATAAACATTAAAATTAATCTATCAGTCGTTAGAAATTCATCTGTTACTGACGAAGTTTGTTGGCATAGGAGTCAACTCATAGATGAGTGGGACAGGCCCCAATATTTTACCTGGGACAACGGAAAATTCCCTTCAATAGTTAAATATTCTTCTCATATGGTGAACTGAAGATGCAAAGAAGTGACGGTTTTGGCTTAACGTTTAATGGCTGGACCACCAGAGAAGGACGGAAATGGCTGTCGGTGGGGCATACCGTTTCGTAGTCATCGAGGCGATACCACTTGTTTTACTCTAGTTTAATGGCGGATATCTGCGAGATGCTAAAAGTGCAGTGATATAGATCGTTTTCCAGCAGGGTAGAGTCGACTAAATCTTAATCTCTAAAGCGGTGGCAGGACAGGGATCTGTGGCCGTGTCCACACGCGTTGTTATGTAGATTAATGTCCCGAGTCATGGGATTAATCCCACAATGAAGTATGTTCCTCTTCACTAATCCACAGCGGTCCAACGAGCGCACTTCTGTTGGTTAGGGCTGCAGGGAATGGGTCAATGGGTCATGGGTCGATGGGTCAAATGGGTCACGAAAATGGGATGGGTCACATGGGTCATGGGTCGCTAGGTGATGACCCATGACCCATCAGTTTTTTAACTCTATGGCTGGGTTTATATATTGTGGACATGATAATATAGAAGTTTCCTCAGCTGTCAGACATTGCTAGACGTATATACTGTATCCCAGCTTTATCGACAGAATGTGAAAGGCACTTTAGTGCCTTCAATGCGCGTCACATTATATCTGCACAGCGCAACAACATGCATCCAGAAACTGTTGAGGCACTTGCAGTTGTTTAGAAGGCTACAACAATAGTATAATCTAACAGACATTCGCGAGAACCGCAGTGCAGACCTTCCACAACAACTGAAAGTGCCTAAATGTAACAGTTACTGGGTTCATTATGTTGTTGCACTGTGGATAATTAAATAGGCTATAGGTGATATGGTTTA
>Ga0209363_1001606_pt1 | contig 11034 bp, 7 predicted proteins | sample WorMetexBAHAMAS3_FD_187385 | JGI IMG/M metagenome (GOLD analysis project Ga0209363, IMG submission 187385) | Marine gutless worms symbiont microbial communities from Max Planck institute for Marine Microbiology, Germany - Inanidrilus exumae... | ecosystem: Host-associated > Annelida > Digestive... | reverse complement strand
GAACAAGTACGTCCGTCCTCGTAATTCGCGGACGGAAATGTACGGGCCGAGTCGCGTGCTGCCCCCTGGTGGGCAGTGTTTCCAGTCGGTTTTGGTCAACTTTATTTCGCCACATGGCAGCAAGACAGACATCAAACAAGAAAATAGACAGACAGAGTAACATGCACACAATTAAAGAAAAAAATGAGAAACAAACAAGATAAGACAAAATACGCAGTTTAAGCATACGCATATTACAATAAAAGTTCATTGTTAAAAATACATCAGACGGTACTTAAATATTTGCCAAATGAATCTGTAATATTGACATTATAATACAGTCAGAAGCTTTTTAACAGTCCATTTGCATAACACATCCCACACCAGCTCAGAGCAACCAGTCAACACAGCAGCGTACACTGAATGCCAAAACGCAATTTACGCAAATCAATCAGATACTTAATAGGCAGCAGGTTAGTAAAATATGAGATATATTTGAAGCTGACATTGCTTTATCGGAGACATAAATTTGCATCCGATGACAAAAAATGTCGTACTAAAATTCATCAACAAAATCTTTAGCCACTGCTTGCCGTTTCAGGCAATAAATGCAGGAGTAAATTGGGCACGAATTGCGTATTTCGAAAGCGACATCGTAGCAGGAAACACACTGTTGAAAATCTGCCTCCAAGTGGTAGGTCGCCCGGCAACGACGTTGCGAGATGACGGTTACATTGTGAGCTCGATAAAATCGAACAAGAGACACTCAATAATGAATTTAGCGAACGTCGCTAATAATAACTTTTCAATAAAATACCACTCTCGCAACGAACAACTCAACGTTGTGTACGTGTAAGCGGCTAGCACAAAACGCAAAATACGCACGGCATTGACTACTGCAACGGTTAATCGTTTGCGACGTCTCTGCTCGTGTAATGCAAAGTTTTACGGGCAGAATGTTTGAAAATAACAATGTTACATCATGCTGTATAAGTCAAACAAAGCTTCTTTAAAGTGTCACTCCGGTCGAGTGATCCATAAGTCAATAAATAGCGATATAAACAAATAGCATTTCTGTTATCGAATCGATCAATAATCAAAGCAAATTTTGGGTAGGCCAACAGGAGTGGTGTACGTGGGGAAGAATTTCGTTTGGGTAGGCCAGGCACGAGTTTGGGTAGGCCACGGCCTATACCCGGCCTAATAGCTGGAACCGCCTCTGGACCAATGGTACATTCTGTATAGAATATCCAAACATTTTTGGTGAATTCCGTTGCGTCGTTGCACGCAGTTGCGTCGTCCGCTGCAGCGGTCTGCCCAATCGCCACGGATAAAACCGCGCGCGCGGAATCCTTTATTACACGGAGATTTACGAACCAATCTTTTACGTACAGTAGCAGCGTCACTGGCTGGCGATACTTAAGCAAGCGACAGTCACTTGCCTGTAATCACGGTGGAACAAACTGGTCCTGAGGATACGACCAGGTTGTGTTCGAATTCGTTTGAGGCTGTAATATTGCGGAACGCAAAACTACAGCAAAAGGCTCTCACTCGAGGTCGCACTGACCACTGGTGTTACTTATTTAGTTTCAAATTCAGGTCTGCTTTCCCTCCACGTTGCCGAATCTCATTTTTTCAGTATCACTGTCTTACTTTCAGCTAAAAAAATTTTTTTTACTTTTGCGACCTTGATTTTTGACCCATCCCATCACCTTGCCAGGCCATTTCGTTCATGCAACTCCCCTCCCCCCACTCACACACACTGCAGACCGACTTGGACCAGAACCACAGTGGTCGGTAACTGGGCTTAAGCGATGCGGCTTCACACTCCTGGTCACGACTACAAATTGTTTTTTTAAATTCACAGTTAAATATTCGTAAACATTTTTTCAGCCTAAGAGTTGTTACAGTGTGGAATAATCTAGACTGCAATTTTGTGGACTTCAAAAATATCAAACGCTTCAAGACATCCCTATTATCGTGTGACTTGACCAGATATGTGCATTTTTAACTTAGTCTTACCGTTATATCTTCCTTCTTCAGTAAGTTGTCTGCATCGTGGCCACTTAATTCTGCATTGAGTAGCATGTTGGCTGCTACTGGCTTTTTGCTGCTTGTATCAAATAACAAGAAGCTCCGCTATCGCCGAGAGGCCCGCGCGACGCTCTGTATCAGTTGAAATATTGCCCTACTGTTGTACGAACAACGCAAACAGATCACGTGATAGCCTGAGGAGCACTTTCAGCAACTGCCACGTTTTATTCCGCTACCTGCATAGTTTTGTACACACATCGTTGCACTATGCACAATTATCGTACAGCGAGCATGCAATGTTATCAACAGACTTCCATACAACCAATCTTGTCGATGTCAACTCGACTGTATCTGTAATCAACCAACGTCGACTACCACCAATGTTGTTGACGTCACCGCGTATTACTCCGCCAGGGCACCGTCGTGGACGCGAACTACCGTGGCGTTAAGCCGGAGACTTCTCGACCGGTCGCAAAAACGCAATTTTTATATACCTACCCCACCTGCATTTGGCGCCCACGTTCGGAGTGATCCCATCGGAATTTTGTCGATATCTTTTGCACAGTAAAACTATGGTCCCTGCGCTATTGCGTCACGTTCTTTGCGTGATTCTATGTTTAGTCGTTTAGATACAGACGGACGGACAGACTGACACTTACGTGCGTCTGGTCAACAATTCGTCGGGCTCTCCAGCTGTCGCTACTGCGCTGTCGCACCCACAATTTGCCAAGGTCTACCCCCCGACAATGTACTCAGAGTGCTCCAAATTTCATTCAAATCGGTTCATTTTCGGTGACTTATAGCCGAACGCGTGAAAACTGTCAAAACGCGCCGTAAAGTGAATTCAATATTCGGTTGAAGCCTATATATTTGAGCCTAGATTTCTCGCGCAGTTATGTGCCGCAGTTAACGAGAATTCAACTCACGCAGCGTCGCGCGGTTCGTCCGCGGCAGCTGAGAGCTGAGCCTCTGCTAACAGAACAACCAAGGCCGTCGTTAACGTTAAGTACGATGGATTCCAATGAGACACGTCGACATTTCAGCTTAATATTGAAGGCAAAAGACGATTCTTGTCCTCGTCGCGCTTTGTAGATAATAGATAGCATCAATGATACGCTGACCTTCAGAATATGACAACGATTTGCTATTGACAACTGCAGTCTATACACAGCGTTAGACATCTACTGTCAACTTAACTTGTCAAGGGCTGTTAAGCATGCAATGCACGATATTTCATGACGCAAATGAATTGAGTGACAAACAGCCATTTTAGCAAAAAAAAACGAAATGCTGAGCGATTATAACTACAAAATACCCTTACGGTGTACAGAACAGTCACTTGATGGACTGCTTCATCGGTCACGCATGATAACAGTGTATTATAATGATAAAGATGATGACAATGATAGCCGGGTAAACGCTAGTAATGATAGGCTTCAGCGGAATATTGGATTCATTTTACGGCGCGTTTTGGCGGTGTTCATGGGTTCGGCTGTAACTCCGCCGAAAGTGAACGTACGTCCGTCCGTACGTCCACAAAATTTTGAATTTTGGTAGAGGTCGATGACTGATGCACGACGGTGTGCAATGACCTTGACCATGACCTTGGATCGGGTCATACTGGTAGTATGACCCGATCCAAGGTCATGGTCATTGGTCAAGGTCACGAGCTTTTGAAAGTTTGAAATCCTTCAAGTGTCAAAAGCTATCCTCCGTGCCATTTACAGTGGGAGCTGGCAACTGATCATTGATTCTTAAACTAGGGCACAACTGCACAATATCTAAATTTGGTCGGGCCAGATTTTTGACATTTGACCTTGTTTTTGTGTCACGTGACTTTGAACTCCGCAGAAACGTGAGTTGTGAAGAGTCGACCGTCAGTCCCGCACGGGCTAATTTATTGTTTTTAGTTTTTCCTACTTTTTTCGTCTCTGTGCCATGCGCTGTATTAAGCTGGCCATCTCGGCAGCTTTTGAGCGCACGTAAATCTACCGTATCGTAACGGATATAGGATGTTACATTCTCTTCCTATGTAGGCGTACTGTCTGCTGCATATAGCTGACCATTTTGCGAGTGAACGGTGGTTTATCTGTGACCAGGTAATAATGTGAATGTGTTTTAAACGTTCTATGTAACTTTTGGCAAAGCAACGTACAGCGTTTAGGCGGAAAGATGTGATTTTGTGTTTTAGTGTTTTGCCGGGTAGTTCAGAAGAATCAGTTAGGTAAGATGGGAAAATAAAGCACGCTTTGATTGCCTACTGTTCCTCGAAACGTCTGCCAAAAATTATCAAAGTCGGTTGATGTGTGTCGACGTTATGGCATTATGGCAAGACAAAGTAGTGAGTAGTGACATTTTTGTTTGTGACAAGAATGCAAGCCTTTCTCTATCCAACGGCGTTAAGACCATTCCTGTAACCTATTCAAAGGCCTTACTGGCGATATCGCGACCACAACTCGACCGTTCATAAAGTGTGACAGACAAACAAACATACAGAAAAACACCGAACCCCTTCTCGTCCAGCCCCGGCGGCGTGCGAACTCCGAGCCCACCATGCTCGCCACGATGACACAGAAGGATCACACCATTTTGTACTTCCCTAATTTTTGGATCCGGTCTACAGTTTCGCCACTTAGAGTTGCTGGAGATTTTCAGGAAACGCACCCCTAAGATGAAACTCCATCACTTCTACGTCCTTTCAGCGAAACCGACCAATATTGGAAACATAACCATAATAGAATTATTCGTTAACCGTGAAAATTTTGCCTGAATTTTGCAAGGTATACGCCCCAAAGGCACGTTTTATTCCCAAATTTGATGCAATTTAATTTTTGTTTTACCATACCCCACGCCTACACCGATAAGAGTGAAATTTGGGGCGAAGGAGTCGATCGTATGTATAGGCCTACTTCTTTAGGCCAAATTTTACCAAAGATGACCAAGAAAGTATCTTACGCATAGAGAATATGATGCATTATACGATAAGCACTGAGTGACATCATAGCTGACGTCACTGCAATTATCATCAGAAGCCGGCAGCGTGTGTGGTACGTTGCAAAAGCTGCTAAGCGCGTTATTTGCGTGTAGCTTGTGGCGACGATCGTATCTTACACATACCGATAATCATTTCTCGCACCTTGCGCTGGACACGCGCGTGCCTGGCGGTCACGACAGCTCGAGGCGTCTGGCGCCAATCACCGCTTGTAATCGCCGGAGAACGAGGCAAATTACCGTCAACTCACCGAACCGCTGCTTACTGTCCAGGCTCTTCGTAGTCCGGCGTTTGATGAGTTACCTTGAGATTCGCTGCTTTCGTTCTTCGACTTTATTGCCTTCTGCGTCTCTCATGTCAAATTTTGAACATGACGACTACTTATAACAACATATAACCCTTTATATACGGACATAAGGTGCTTGCAGTAAGCTGCAAATTATTTGCACCCACAGAACAATTTCGACCGCACCCGGTGTCCTGGATGTTTGGAGGTCAAAGTTACCAAGCTTAACAAGACGCAGGTAGATCATTATCGTCATGCGCCAGCACTCATTAACAGATTCTACCGGCATTTGTCTCGTAGACTCGTAGCGAGGACTTTCACGTTTAAAATGCACTGAAATAGCCATCCAGCAGACGCATGAAAATATTACGTCAACATTAATATGCTCCTATAGTCAAACTGTGTAATGTCGCGTCGCTACCTCTTTATTGCCAGAGGTCCCTGATATGTTGTGGGAATCTAGCCCAGCCCGCGTTCTAAAACTTATATATGTAATGAAGAAATTAACTGGCAAAATCACACTCGAACACGAATCTTTTCTATATATATGAAAATATTTAATAAACAGAGAAAAGATAAAGTTCAAAAATATTACAGAATTAATATAGGGAGTCCTTTCAAAACAAAATATTACTTATAATAATATTTATAACAGGAAAAACACACTCGAATTTACAACAAGAAAAACACACACAACATATGCAAATACGTAGGTATGAATGCTGTAATCAAACAGTTCCGGGACCACATATAGCAGATGCGACTGTTCCTCAAGCAGCCAGTCTGAGCGAAACGATTCACCGTCAAATGGACAACGGAGGTCTCGGCTCTACGTTGTCCGCTATCGTCAGATCGGCCTCGTCACGGAACGACGGAGAACTCGGCTCCACGTCGTTCTATCGTTCAAGACGCGCACGTCACGGACAACGGAGATCACCACCGCCAGGAAGCACACGTCTCAGAACGACGGAGACCACACTCGACGTCGTCCAGGATTTACCACGTCACGCTCGTGCCCCCAGCATAATGACAAGAACTCTCAAATCTTCTTACACGAACGAGCCAGATATATTACTGCTCGCGATATAACGATCACACATGCAGGTCATTAACTCAAGTTTCTCCCACCTGAGAAACACGCTGAACATTATACCTGTTCAGTCAACCACACAACTGTCAGACTGAATGCACTGATTAGCCTGTAACGAACCACACGCACAGGTGCGTCTCACGTGATGCTCTCACCTGCCAATCATCACCATCCAGGCCGATATGTCCTGCTTTATTCAAAACCTATTGGGTTGACCACACTCCCGCCACGAATAAAGATGTCAACACATTTAGGAATCAACACCTGACCAACTAGACGACAAATAAGAATGCAGGATCTTCACAAACTGGAAGCACTAAGCAAAGCTGTGCGTCTTCCGTCGGTCTGTCCGGTGTGTCTTTGTGTCTGTCAGTTCCATGCCGTGCTCAAAGCGGTGCGTTTTAGAGCTACGAACCATGGTTATGACACGATACGATACGGTAGATTAACGTGCGCTCAAAAGCTGACGAGATGGCCAGTTTAATCTAGTGCACGGCACAGAAACGACAAATAAGGAAAAATAAAACAAAAACCCCCGAGTAGCTCAGAAGAAACGGTCCAGGCAATAGTCCGTAGAGGCAGTCCGAGAAGAAGTGAAACTACGGGGTAGAATTTGTAAAACAGGTAAGTTTTAAGCCAGGGGGAAAGAGAAAGGGGGTTGTGGATGTGCAGAGCGGCGAATCAGAAGAGAAAAATGTGATCGGTGAAGGAATAGGTGAGTAGGAAATGGAGGAACTGGTACCAGAATGAGGTTGACGAAGAGGTAAAGGGAGTTGATTCCAGAGACAAAGTGAAGCACAACAAAAGGAGCGATCAGTTGTTTTTAGAGAGGATGATGAAGGTTGCCGAGCAAGAGTAACGACGGATGAAGAGCGAGTACTGCGAGGACGTTGAATGGAGATGAGGTTATGAAGGTATGGAGGTTGGGTAGTTGTGAGAACACTAAGGGGAAATCCCATGCTAGAAGTTGAACCCATCAGTCACCGTGCATGCCGTATGGCCACATCAGAAGTGGCCGAAATGTCATCGAGTTTGAAAAATGTGTGTCGTCAGTATCTCGAAAGCCAATCGCGATGGCAACGTGGAGAAATATATCACAATATTTTGTGGAGATTAGGACTATAGGCTGTTTTTTGGCGAGAAATTCCGTCCTAAGCAGTCTGTGTATGCCACAGTGAACAGTACACGTTGCTGAAATTCGTACCTTCGACGCGCGCGTGCTGAGTCTTCCTGTACGCAGTACTTGCAGAACAAGATGACAGCGATGATGACGATCAGACCACCCACGACGCCAGAGACGAGCACGATTGTCGCTACGTACTGCGGCAGACCAGCGTCAGACACCTACGTCACGTCACCACCATCAGCAGCACGACCGTCAAACGATTTAGAAGAAAAAAACATTGCGACTAATTTAACAGAAGTACGGCGCGCCATTTTATTAGAGACCTAGTCAAGTCCACTACATACACATAGCGACTTAACCTTCGAATAAATGTCAAATCGCAGACCGACATTGTCAGTCATGACATCACCGTCTTCACGCAGCTTTTTATCCACCTTGAATAACGTTCAGTGTCACTTGTCTATTGCTAGCCTTTTCACATGCGATATTTCGTACAACGGTTGAGAAGATTTCAACTGCGTCGAGCATCGCTTAACGCGTCGTGCAGCTGAGCAGCACTTTGAGCACTGTAAATGACGCACGATTTGTTTGCGATAAGTCTCGTGTTAGCTCCGCTGTATATAGGTTGGCGGGTTTTGAAAGCGTCGACTGTCTTAACGTTACGCAGCCAGTCCGGCAGTTCATTCCAGTTCCTCGGAACAGCGACAGAGAATGAACGCTGTCCAAAGTTCGCGGTGAACGTATTGACGACGAGGACGGCCAGCTAGAAGGCAGTTGCAGTAGTCAATCCTCGAAACAACGACGCTGTTGATTACTGACTTTGCGGCTTCGGTTGGCAGCGATTTTAAGCAGCTCTTGATGCTTCTCAACTGGTAGAAGCAACGACTGACAAGCTGACTGATATGAGAGTTAGTTATGGGTAGAATCTCACGAAATTTCGAGAATATGTGGAATATGGACCACAAAAGAGTTGATTAGATTTCGGAAGGTTATGATTAAGGCCCGGAGTTGGGGTTACGGTTATAGTTAGCGTACCTGCTGCTCGCCGGCAAGGACATTTTGGTGGAGGTATGCGCTCCACCGAGAGCCGTCTAGTTCGAAAACCTATCAGTCCGTCATCAGCAAAAATGCACGAATTGCAACGAATGAAAATTATTATCAGACAATGCGAGTACAGCGACATGCCGATCATAGCAAAATGCGTACGTGGAATTGAGAACAATGCAGGGTTGTAACCTATCATTCCACGCGCTCTATTCGACGTAGCTCGTCTTGCAGACAGCGTCAAGAACCGACAATCGACCAGTCGATTGCATCGTATACGATATCTGACGGCACTTGGGAAGCTTGCTGGCGCAAATGTATAGCACACGAGGTCATAAATTATTACAAATGCGAAGACTGTGCAAGAATATACGCAGATCTGTGAACGATCGACGGCGTGGAGACGATTCGCATCGCGCTATTATTCCCTGGATGCAGATCACTCCTATCATACCGGGATGGCAGTGACGACAGTGCGCCGTACTGGTCAGTGATTGGTCAGGGCACTGCTGTATATACATGCAGTCTTGATAATCGCGGTTTAGCTTAGACGTAACTCTACGTCGAGCCCGGTTAATCCCAAACAATCCCTAAAATTGCCCCATCCCGTGTAGATCTCGACCCCATTCAGTGCATGGTTCATTCGGCCCACACGAGTCACCCTGCAAACGGCATCTCGATCGGTTCAGCCGCTGTTGCGCAGTACATCCGTGTGAACAACTCACGGACAGACAGACAGACAGACTTCATCTGTAGCAATAGGCCGCACCTATGCAGTGCACGCGATGTGACCTAATATTGTTTGTAGTTTTGTACTACTATTTTATTTGGGCCAAGAGCCTATAACTAAAACAAAATGAACTGAATTGAGTACCGTTTATTTCCTTTTTCATGATATCGTTGTATATAATCACTGTATATAGTAGTGGACGTGCAGAGTAAATAACATACCTCGTTGTTTGTGTTGGTTTTGCTGAACATCACGTCGAATGTGCGAGATGTTAGTTAGTGTGAGCGGGAAGTATACACAACTCGCTACTTGTTCGCACGGCGATAAGCGCACTGCTGCTGTTGTTGACCAAGTCACGATGAACGTTGCCGGGGAGACCGCCGCCAGTCACTGACTGATGCGATGCCCCTGGAGCTGCCGTCGTTCTTCATATGTCGTTAGGCGAATACCACACAAACCGCGTTCAACGCTGTGCGCCGCACAACACTTACGCTCCCTCTTATAATCGTTTCGTTAGGGATCGCTGGCATCGTTCTAATTAGATTTGTAATCTTGTCTTGTCCGCGAATGTTGATGCAGCTGTTTCTGTACTACGATAGGTCGAGATGCGACACTGGCGACCGTCGTCATGACGTAATTACGTCATTGACCTCAGCTGCAGCAACTGGTCTATGCCGTGCTATCGACTAGTAAATCGCAGTCGCAGACGCTGCCGTCCAGTCGGCTGTGTCCACTCTACGTCGTCTAAATAGTCTAAATAGTGAACTAAATTACTACTTGTGGTTAAATTGTTAACAGCTGCATGCAACTACAGCCATAATTCAAATAAAAGAGATTCATTTAGGCCTAAGCGAGCCTATAACATCAACTAAACAAGGTGTCGTTTTAACGGGACGTAACACTACTGGCCCGCCGTCTCGTAATTCTTGTATTTCGTTGTGGTTTGTTTTATGTTTTATTCCACTGTGACGTTGCGTTCTGACAACGTTTTACATTAAACGAATCTGAATGAATATGAATGCGTGCTGCCGCCTTGTGAGTTGTATTGTATTATGCGAGTGTTACTGACGACGACAAACGACAACGACGGACGACAAACGACGACGACAGACGAGAGACGACGCAAGACGCCATCGACCGTTACTAGTTTGGCCCCTACATTATGTGTAGGCGGGCCAGTAACAAGTCTCCGCTGCCGCTGACAGATTCGCGTGACCGCGGTGCCTCACTCCCATTGTGTTGTACATAAATGTGGACAGTCAGGGTGATAAACTGGTGACCGACCATTACCAGTTCATAACACTGATCGTCCACCAAGTTGACATCACCTGAAACGATCGACGTGCAGTTGCCAAATTTTCTAAGTCCATAATTTGGGTGAAAGTTTTTGAGGTAAGTACCCTTAATTTTGGAGATAGCCGAATTCCCTTCCAACAAATTGTACGATAAGCCGATGAGCCCCTTGTGCCAACAAGTAGCTCAGCTGTCGCTGACAAACCCCGCACGAAGAGCTGCATCAGGGCAAACGGCAAAATTTTAAAACAGTACAGTCACGTAACTGACCATAACTACGCCAATCGCTCATGCAGTCACGTCACGTCACGTCACGTCACACGAAATCCGCTAACTTCGACATTTCCCGCGAAATACCGGTCGAAAGCGATTTCTCGCGACAGAAGCCGGAAAAGGGCAACCTTCGATTAGGCCGAAATACAGACGTTGTAGCCATCGCAGCCACGGCGGTGTTTAGTCA
>Ga0209363_1001604_pt1 | contig 11039 bp, 7 predicted proteins | sample WorMetexBAHAMAS3_FD_187385 | JGI IMG/M metagenome (GOLD analysis project Ga0209363, IMG submission 187385) | Marine gutless worms symbiont microbial communities from Max Planck institute for Marine Microbiology, Germany - Inanidrilus exumae... | ecosystem: Host-associated > Annelida > Digestive... | reverse complement strand
AACTATCGCAAGTCAAGATACGATAGTTGTAAACTAACAATTCTATTATGTGCGTGCCCTGAAATCCGTGCACAAGTATGGTAACTTGAGTTGCGATAGTTGTACACTTCAAAAGCCTGCAAGATTCGCCCGCATTTTCCGTTTACAACTATCGTATCTTGACTTACAATAGTTGTAAACCAGGGGTGGGCAACTTCTCCTGTCGGCGGGGCCGGATATGGGAAAATAAAGTCCTTGGCGGGCCAGAGTACTGGATCGATACCTTAATCGCGTATTTATCTACCTATGCAAGGAATAAATCGTGTTTAATGCGAACTTGTAAACTTTAATTTTAAAGCATAGAGACCAAAAACAGTATTTAATGATGTTAACCGTTAACGTAATATACATCAATAGCTGTTGAAGTCAATGAGACATCTGCGGTCGATCAAAGTTGTCTACAAGTTGCTTGAACTCTGGCTGCATGTCAGACGTAGAAATCCTCAGTAAAGACTGCACGTGAACATCAGTTAGATTGGAACGCAGATTTGTCTTGTTAATGTTTATGGTCGAAAATGTTTGCTCGCAAATGTATGTAGACCCGAACAGAACAAGTAGTTTCATGGCCATCTTTTTCAGATTGGCAAACTTGGACTCATTCAGTGACGCATAAAATTTGTCAATGCTTTCAGATTGGAATTTCTCTTTCGGGGTAGAGTCACACTGCAGATCAATCAATTCCAGCTGTAGAGTATATCTATTATTCGACGCAGTAAGTAAGCAAGTAATTAGTAGTGGGAGATTGCGGCAGAATGTGGCCGCGGGCCACATTATCATGTACGACCGGAAACAGTCTGCGGGCCAGTCAAAATCCCGTCACGGGCCGGGTCCGGCCCGCGGGCCGTATGTTGCCCGTCCCTGCTCTAATACGACTCTATGGTGCATTTTGAACGGTCTTCACGAGGCCAGCTATAACTCCGTCGAAAGTGAACCGATTTGGATGAAATTTGGAAAGTTGTCAGCCAAATGTTGGGGGCTGGCCATGGCAGACTTCGGGTGCGATCCGCGCAGTAGCCACAGTTTGAGAGGGAGCCGAAAAATGTTTGTTTTCCCGTCGGACAATTTTCACGAATTTTGCACACAACAACGTCGATCGGTGTCGCGATGTAAACTTTGCTTCGGATTTGTCACATTGCCTGATCGCCATAGGCCTATACATAGAAGACTACATGAAACATATTTAACTCATTATTTACTCGGCGAGAAGCTATGCTTCGCCGAGGACTGGGACAATTTTCACGAATTTTGCACACAACAACATCGATCGGTGTCGTGATGTAAACTTTCCGAACACAATTTTGAAAATTTTATCATAAGGGTCGTTTTTCCAAAAAAACGCAAAAATGTCTTGAAAATGCTCCAATTCTGGTGACTTCAGGCCGCCAGAATTGCGCAATGATAACAGATCACTGCATACTCACGGCCAACATAAATCTCTACGGGATGTCTAGTTTCCATTTTTATCGTTGAAATCAACTTAAACTCATTCCCCTGCCCTCCACACTCTGAACCGGAAAAAAAGTACCCCCAAGAATTTCGCTTTCGCTTTAGGAGTTGTGGGGACTTGAGGCCGCCAGAACTCCGCAATTATAACAGATCGCCGGAAACTCGCGCTCAAACTGAATCTCTACGGGATGTCTAGTTTCCATTTTCATTGTTGGAATCAACTCAGACTCATTCCCCTGCCCTCCACACTCCGCATAAGAACGTTTCTACCCCCAAACGTTTTGCTTTTAATTATCGGATGCGTATTGTGCACTATGCGATATATTTGTAATCACCAGGTGGTGCCATTAACTATATGCATAAAGCAAATAGGAGCTATTAGGCCTATTTCGTTTACAATTACAAACAGTAACTGTGCAAAAAATAACTTTGATTAGTGATGCAAAACAACAATCGGTTTACCGATAATCGCTTTAAAAACTGATAATCGGTTTCAGAAATCCAAAACCGATTATTGAATTTTTTTACTCAACTGTACATATTTGTTCACGAATGTTTATTCTGCGATGAATAAAATAAATCTGTAAAAAATTATACAGTCGACGGTAATGACGGTAAGATACCTGCTAACGTGTTTTAGTGTCGGCTATAGGTCTTTCAGCGTAATTACGAAACATACGTAATGTAGTTCATCAAGTGATGCTAACATGGGACTTTGCACAGGCCTGTCCTGTGCTGCGTTCATCTGTAGTTTCAAATAATAATGACTTTTCGATTACCGGTAAAAAACCGGTTTCAACAAATCGATAATCGGTTGTGAAAAATATTTGGTTTTCACATCACTAACTTTGATTACCGATAATTTGTAACGACTAAAGATTTACATCATCTCATCATATGTGCCAATAAGTTGCGTAAGTCTACAATCACCTTCCATTAGATTAAGGAAGTATGTAGTTAAGGGTTCAGGGCAGGTCACTGAGGTCGCTGATCATCTTGGTATGTTAAGCGACGTTAAACACCACTAACCTAACCAATGAGACGAGTTTTTAGCAAACGTGAACTCACGACTCCATGGCTTGCAACTTTACATCCTTATTACTGCCAACACGTTCGCTATATGCTATCGCCGTTCCGTCTGTCTGTCTGTCGTCTGTATGTCCGTAACGTTCGTGCAACCTAATCAGCCCGTTGAGATTTTCGGCAATTTTTCTTCGCTGTTTGGTTCCTTAGCCATCCATTGACATTCACTGAAAATTTTACGGAGATCAGGAGATTTAAACACAAGAGGGGTAGCGAAATATAGCGATTTTTGACATTTGGAATGCTATAACTCCGAAACGGTGCAAGATAGGAGGTAAGTTAGTATTAATCACTAATATGGACAATTTACGATTACTATGTCTAGTAGTAAACATCTGCAGAGAGACCGCACGACTCCCACAGTATAAATTCCTAGCAGATTCACAAATGCAAGACTTTATGCACAGTACTTGCCTAGCTATTGTTTTGATAAGAAGTCATATTATGAGCTTTCGATTGGTACCAATATCGGTGACCTTGAATGACCTTGAATTGCGAAATGGCCCTAGCGTTATGTTACCGATTATGGTAATGAGCCTTATTTTGCATTATTTCACCAAATTCGTGTAGGCCTATGATTTCGTCGTAAAACAATTGTTAGGCTTACCTCGGTTTCAAAGTCTACTTCTGATAGTTTATGACCATATTAATACCATCTGCACAAGTATTCAGTGAATATTTAGGCAAAACAAACTCTGAGAACTGGGTTTGATGGGCGTAGGTGCATAGATGATTGGGTGCACTGCATAGATTACTATTGACGATTAGTTATAGTAGAAATTAGGAACTCAGTTTAATAATGGGCCTAGGCACTGGCCTCTACATGTACGATGTTTTCAGCACAGGTGACAGTTCTGGATCTGAACTGTGTGCCCGTATTCTGAAATCACTTGCCAAAGCTGCATGGTGTTTAAGGCGCGTTTCGACGGTGTTCACGCGTTCGGCTATAACTCCGCCGGAAGTGAAGCGATTTGGATGAAAATTGTGACACACTCGTAGTATATTGTTAATTGCCGCTGGTCCTGGCAAGGGACACATTGCCATCACATGTCGAATTACTTGAACCATCTGTCTACAGCGGTGATGCGCCCAATGTCAAATTACTTTCACCACTTGTTATTTTTGGACGCCCACATAGACATTCGCACAGATAGCCAAGTGCTTTGAGCCGAGTACTGTATTGTGTTCATTCAACACAATACAGCCATCTAGTCTTCTATTGTCCATCCTTTCTACCAGAATCGTCCCAATCCGTTTCCAGGCATGAGGCCTGCTAGAGCGAAGTCTTAAGTGGACTTGACTTTCACTGATGCGTTTGAACATCGTTAACGACGTTCGAAGGACGATGTTCGAACGTTAGTGAGAACACTACTGAAATCTAGCAATGCTATGAGACCATCCATTAGAAAGACTAGGCTTTCGACACGTTCCGGTAACAAACGCAGTCGCCTCTTGTCAGTTTTTCTATGACCAAGCTGAGGTCAAAGTAGACAACACATTGATGGCATGTGCCTAATTTACTGTGTAATGGTTATGGGCAGCAGCCATGATTGTTTATTTTGCAATAAATGAATTAATGAACAAATACGTACAGTTGAGTAAAAAAATCAATAATCGGTTTTGTATTTTCAAAAACCGATTACCGGTTTTTAAAGTGATTATCGGTAAACCAATTGTCATTTCACATCACTAGTCAAGACCAGGCCGCAGCAGCACGGAACAAAATTAGGAAGTGATGCTGCAGATCCCTGCCAGCTGCTGGACGATGGACGCAGTGGGGTGGGGGCGATTACTGTCTTTGCTGCAGCTACACTCAAGTGACTGAACAGCACTCTGATGTCTGTTGCTGCAGCGGTCGACGGTTAGGCATCGTATCATGTTTCACTGTATCAACTGATGACTATCTCTACTGTGTCCAGGCAGGCGGCGCAGACCTTGACTGTTTGCACTCTGTTTTCGATTATCATATGAGTATTTCCATATCCGGATATCTGGGCTAAAATTTGATATCCGGATTTCATGGATATCGATTAACAACCCTATCATAAGTGGTTGAGATTCTGTGTCATTGCATTGTATGCTGTAATTATCTACTTTGTCACATACGTAATAATGCATTGTTTAGGTTTTAGGTGTGACTTGATGAATATGATGCAATGCCTTGTTCATCACAACAGAAGACAGACTGCATTGCTTCCTTGCACAATATTGGTTTGTTTATTAATTTAATAATGGATTTTTGTGTTACCCGTCTGATGCTTTGCTAGCGCAGTATATGCCATGGCCATGTGAATGTCCATCCTTCCGTCTGTTCATCTGTCAAAAGCTGGTATTGTACAACAAGAAGCTCAGCTACTACCACAGAGGGACCGCACGACGCACTGTGTTAGTAAATTTGTGCTATGTTTCACTTGGTAAGCGAGCTAGAAAGGTTTCAAACAGTATAAGTAACCTTCAGCATCATTTAAGGGCATCGGTAATAGTGAGTGCTATAATGTTCCATTGCAACTATGCCTCTATTTTGCATAGATGTTATCACTTATTTCTCACAACGGTCATGACGCCTCCTTTAGAGGTGGTTCGTTATCCATGGGCTAGGAATGCATGATCAACCCGCCTAACGAATTTAAGTCTCTACCTCCACTCATTACGAAGATATGGAAGGCAATACAAACCACCCCATTTTGAGATTTTGTATCAGCTTTCATATCGTGGTAGTGAGTGGAGATAAAGACAGTGCCACAGGTAGGTTGACAGTAGCAAGTGCTGGCCCATGGATAACAAACCATACCTGAAAAAAGATGTGTTTGAAAGGGACATGGTTAGGTCGCGTGAACCATTTAAATTTTGGTGGGCACCCACCATATCTCTGGAATGGCTGATCATCTCAGGTGCTGTCAACTTGGGTGGACAGTCAGTATGGTAAACTGGTGACGGTCTCGGTCACCAGTTTATCACACAGACTGTCGAAATCTGTGTACAACACGGTGGGCATAAGGCACCGCGTCTTGCGGGTCTGTCAGCAGCAGCGGAGACTTGTTAACTACCTTATCTGCCTTTGGTGCTTTTATTGGGAGTGGTCCCATTGGAATTTCGGAGATGTCTTTTGCATCACATAACTAGAGCGCTTGGGCTTGTATGATGATTGATATCTCTGGAATGGCAGAAGCTACAGATGTCAAATTTTGTGCACATGTAGTGTGTCAAGTCCCAGCACTCTGTTGCTTGCACTGTCATTAAATCTCACAGGTCTTGTCATATCACTCCCATCCTATGCTGTCTCCACTGGCTCAGGATCACTGAATGCATCGAATACAAGCTTCTCTCACTTGCCTACAAAGTTCTCACAACTCCCCAACCTCCATACCTTCATAACCTCAACTCCATTCAATGTCCTCACAGTACTCGCTCTTCATCCGTTGTTACTCTTGCTCGGCCACCTTCATCGTTCTCTCTAAAAATAACTGATCATCCCTTCTGTTTTGCTTTACCCTGTCTCTGGAATCAGCTCCCTTTGTCTCTTTGTCAGCCTCATTCTGGTACCAGTTCTTCCATTTCCGACTCACCTATTCCTTCACCCACCACGTGTTCGTCTTTTGATTCACCACTGTGTACATCTGTAACTCCCTTTCTAATTCACTATCGGCTTAAAACCTACCTTTTTCACAAATCCTACCCCCTATAGTTTCACTTCTTCCTCCCGGACTGCCTCCATGGACTGCCTGGACCATTTCTTCTGAGCTACTTTGTTTTTGTTTTTATTTTTCCTTATTTTTTTTGGTCTTTGGGCCGTGTGCTAGATTAAGCTGGCCATCTCCTCTGCTTTTGAGCGCACGTTAATCTACCGTATCATATCGTATGGATAACAAATCACCCTTAAAAGGGGCAAGGCATGGTCATGGTCATGTGGCAACTGACCACGGATTCTTAAACTAGGGCACAATATCTAGATTTTATCGGGCCAGATTTCTGATATTCGGCCTAGTTTTCGTGTCACGTGACTATGAATTTGGCACAAACGTCATTTATGAAGAGTTGACCGTCAGTCACTCCCCGTATGGGGCTAATTTTTTATACAGGTAAGTTATGTCAAGTTGTGTTATGCCTTGGAATGACAAACTACCCCCTGGTGGACGTGGTCAAGGTTATGTGACCCATAATTTAAATTTTCGGTCTCTAGTTACCTTTGGTATTGGTGAAGCTAGCCTATTTGCCTGTGTGACGCTATGCTAGCGTGGTATTTGCTGTCATTGCATTCCATCTGTCCATCCATCACAAGCTCGTATTGTGTCAAAATGGCTAAATGTCGTGCAATCACGTTGGTACTCCATGAGATTCCGTGGAGTCTTCATAGAATACCATGGAGTCTTCACTGAGTTTGAATATTATAAAACTGGGGCCTGTTTGCGGGAAAATCCATGGAATCCCCATTTGGGATGTCAGTTCCTGTGAAATCTCATTCCAGAGTCTCAACAATCATTTCCCGGGACTTCGTCGAGGCTCGATTTGGATCGGGAGGAGCCATGATCTCGGTTTCATGATAAGATGCCCAGTAGCTGAAAAGAGCCTCTCCCAGTATACTAAAGTTGCTGGTACTCTAAGAATGCGGCGGGTGACAACAGCCGACGTCTGATACACTGATTCATTGTCTCGCTGTTAATCCAGTATGGGTACGTTGACGGCCGAACTGTTGTGAACGGGCGCCCAACAGATACTTATGGAAGTCATACCACTTGTCGGAGGTGGCACCCTGCTGCAGGCTCCTGTGAAGTGTTACAGTTATTATCAGTGACTGACTGTTAATCTTTGAACCAACAGACATGGATGGAGTCTGATAGCACTGGTGAGGCAGTGATTGGGTCATTCTTGGAACTTAAGCGGCTAGCAGGGTATAAGCTTCTGGGGAGTTTAGGAGGTGCGACGTCGGCTGCCGCAAATGATTTGTCTCCCAGCCATATATCAGAATACCGGGTGACGATTGTTCACTAATTACTGTCCTTTCAGGCGCCCGCCTCAAACGCATATAGCAAAACGCTGCTGCCCATGTGGGATTATTACGTAATGAACTGTGACCCTCTCCAAATCACTGCTAATGATCGTCAGCCACCTAACCTGAAGACTTAGGATGGCCACGTATCAGTCCATTGGCTGTCAGCTAGAAGCCAGGCGTCATTATCATTGGTCCATGAAGAAACTCATGGGTTTGATTATACAAAATCTTGATACCGATTCGATTTTAAAAAATTGATTTTGATGTCGATCTTAAAAATCGTCATATACACCACTTACTGTGTACCTTATGAGGTTTATTAGAACTATTGTGTAACTGTATTGTATTTATAGTATGTGATGTGTATACTGTACTAGTGCAGCATTAATGTGTGCATGCGAACACATATTGCAGGTAATACATGCTTCATCAACAGTATTCTGCAGGTGTTATATCGGACGCCGGGTTTTGTGGATTTTGTCTCAGACGTTGCCATTCAGATGCAGCTTGCAACAAATCTGTCCAGTTTGTCAGATGATGTAAGTTGCTTCATCCCTTTTGTGAACACTGAACAGGAGCTTGTTTCAACTGCTGTACTCAGAATTAAACTGACCATGACCGTTATTGGTTGATTGTGTTGTGTGTGTTTTTAGCATAACAGAGAGGCATTCATAAACCTGAGATGGAATCTTGTGTCACATTTACATAAGGTCAATAATCTTTTTGCTGTTTCAATTTTTAACTGAACCAGTAAGAACGAAACAGGTGCAGCATACATTTTATACACTTTTGACTTTCTGTAGTTCTCATTACATTAATATAATCAGCCTAACCTTGACAAAGACAATCCAGCAAACTATGTCTAATCTCAGTAACATTTCTAAGATTTTTAAACATCTTTTCCTAGCTCGACTGAAGCCTTATGAAACTTCTTGCCCTAATTTTAACCCTTACCAGTCTGCATATTGCCAGAATCACTCGACTGAATGTGTCTTACTCCTCAACCCTTGATAATGTTTTCACTTCTCTGATACTTAATCTCCCATGATAAGCTCTGGGTGACTATGATGGACATGGGATATCCTCTGCACTTGATTGACTTGCTGGCCAAACTGTACAGGAAACAGCTCGCTAAGAACAAAGTAGCGAGAAGTTACACTATCAGAATGGTTTCATGTTAACAAAGGAGTCCGACAAGGTTGTGTCTTTTCTCCATACTTGTTCAACATCCTAGCGGAGATGGTGATGAGGGAGACCCTCTATGGAACTACAGGAGCTGGTGGATCGCCTAGACTGATTCAGCCGTAAATACAGCCTACTCATCAACGTCGACAAGACCAAGCGATAGCATAGCGTGCCACATACTCATTTAGAATGAGTCACTTGAGCAGGTGGATACGTTCCATTACCTTGAGTCCCTCATTACAGAAGATGGTGAGTGTCCGACGGAATTCCATACCAGGTTAAACAGGGAGCAGGTGATCGGGGCATCACTGTAGAAAATATGAAAAGTCACAGCATACTGATTTCAACAAAGATACGACTAATGAAAGCACTAGTGTGGCCTGTAGCAACATATGCTTGTGAAGCTGGACACTTAGAAAGAATGAAGAAACACGTCTTGATGCCTTTGAGATGAAAGGATGAAGAAAGGTTCTACGAGTTTCGTGGAAAGCAAAAAAAACAAATGAGTGGGTTCTTGACAAAGCTGGAGGAAAGAGGGAACTGTTAGACACTGTCAAAGCAAGGAAGCTAGCGTGCAAGAACAATGCCAGGTGCACACCGGCGAGGAAGACCACACATGGCATGGATGGACAACATCAGTACGTGGACAGGACTCCCCATGGAAGAGTCAGTCAGAATGATAGAGGACAGAGATAAATGGAGAAAGTAAGTCATGATGTGGCCAACCCTCAGATCGAGGACAGCTAAAGAACAGAACAGAACCATTGACTTCGATCATCGTCCTTACAGCACTCGAAATATTGTGTGAGTGTGTGATTTCACAGACGTTTCTTGTCAACCATGATGTATGGCCAATCATATTGCAAAGCACAGTTTAGATCCATGGTCCGTTGTCTGTATGCTGATTGCGGCTGTTGTTCACTGATACAGACGGCCTTCTGAGCAAAGTGTATTTGTGTTGTGTTGAAGATATTGGCAAGTGAATGAGTGTAAACTGACTGCAGTCTGACATGCTGTAGCTAATGTTGCTCATAAAGTTGGGTTGATCAACTATACCCAGTCAGCCATGTGTGTGGCAGTCATGTCACTCTTGACTTCCATCATGCAGAACCTTGATGTGTCGTTCAACAGTGGGCTTACCATGTCCATTCACATTTTAAAGATGGTTGCTTGATGTGTTGCCACGCTGTGCCAGTTGCACAGTGTCTGTTAGTCTCAGGCAACTGCAGTCCCTCCTTCACACAGCCGCGTGATTAATCTATGAAAATTAAGAAACAAAAACTGTCTTCATTTTCATTTTGTTGTAAAAACCGATGCTTTAAAACGGCATAACAAAACTTTATTAGTAAATTTGATTTGATGCACAAAAGCTAGCCATCACATTATTTCAGTTAGTGGCCTGTCATAAATGTAAAAGTGACCTTCTCTGCTTAGAATTTGCAGATAAAATTTTGATATTTGCATGTTTTAAAGCAGCAGCTTTTGCAGTGAAGAGAAGCTGAAGCTGTTTTTAATTTTTTTGGCGGTTTTATTACATAAGATAGTAAGTGTAATGTATGGGCTAGCAGAATAAAGTTCTTTGGGCCAATGTCATCATCATGCCATATTTCCTCGCAATTGGTCAAAATGTTGCTGAGATATTGCGATTTTACATTTTTTTACATAGTGGCCGTCTGCCTTCTTGGTTTTCTAAGAATCAGAAATTTTAGAGGCCATAATATGGTTATCAGCGCTGAGACTTTGTAGCACTCCAGTGCATGTGCCCAGGGAGAGGACGGCTAGACTGGTGTGTACTAATGTATGCATGACATGTAGGGTGGAGAAGGGATAAGTAGTGTTGAGGCGAGCAGCTTATCGGGTATTCGTAGCGTGCCCCTGTAGACATGGCCTACCATCTGGCTAGCCCTGACTGGTGCTATGTGTTTACACCAGTCCATGGCCAGCCACATCTTTTAGCTTCAGCTCACGCCTGCGCGGCTGACTGCCTTAACACTGCTAATCAAGGTGTCAGCAGCAGTCACAGATTATAGAGGACACTGTAAACCCTCTTTTTTCCTGCCCGGTATTATCCCCCTGTTCATCATGTGCATCAAAATTATTCGAAATAATTCTTTAGTGTTGAGTGGATGCATCAGGACCGAGCTTGCTGGGGTCGTGAATAGGCATTTTCAAGCTTAACGTGCAAAATATTAAAATTTGCATACTATCGAAATTACTGTGCCGATTCCAACCAAATTTTGGACAGTCACAAAGACCACCAAATACTCTTCGTGGGTGGTCCCAACACGTGTAAAAC
>Ga0209363_1001603_pt1 | contig 11040 bp, 8 predicted proteins | sample WorMetexBAHAMAS3_FD_187385 | JGI IMG/M metagenome (GOLD analysis project Ga0209363, IMG submission 187385) | Marine gutless worms symbiont microbial communities from Max Planck institute for Marine Microbiology, Germany - Inanidrilus exumae... | ecosystem: Host-associated > Annelida > Digestive... | reverse complement strand
AAGTGGATTATTATAGGTAGGACTCAGGAGTATTCAGCCCACCATGTCTGCAATCCCCCCCATGGGTGCAGCAGGCCCTATAGTGGGCCCATGGTCTACTGACCAAACAGTTCAAAACTCAATACTCAATTAAAACCGGAAACCCGCAAACAAAATCCACGTAAGGATGCGCGGTATTAGGAAATGCCCTACGATAAAATACCGTCTCAAAAATACCGTGATACCGGTATACCGCGGTTGCTTACTTGTTACTTGTTGTTGTGATGGACTTGTGCAAGCCGAAGCCTTATAGTTTTAGTCCATGTCTTGAAGGAAATCATCCAGTCTGCTTTTGAAAACATTGACGGAGGGCGCCTCCACGACGTAAGAAGAATTCCAGTCGTTAATAACTCGCTGAGTAAAAAAGTTCTTTCGCAGATTCAATCTAAATAGCTGTTTGTATAACCGTAGTTTGACCGTAGTTGGTGGCCTTGTAAGTCATAAACGTTATCAGCAACCGTAAACAAGCTTGCTGATTCGACGTCCTCTTTCCCAGTGATTATCTTGTATGTCTCAATTAAATCTCATCTTTTCCTTCTTTTCTCCATGGTAGATTCGTGGTCAGGTTTAGTAGCTTTAGTGTAATTTATGTTCTTGAAACCTTTGACCCACTTTTGTTGCACTTTGCTGCGCTTTCTTAAGAATCTGTATATCTTTAACGATGGACGGGCTCCAGGCCTTAATGCAGAACTTTCTTCATCTATCTTCTGAAAATGTCTTTTAACCATTCGTAATACAGATAACAAGACGAGCTTTATTTGCTGCCTTTATGCACTGGGTACTTGGTTTCTTTCTAATCCGGTGTCACACTCCAAAGTCTTCCATTTGACCTCTTCCAAGTTCCAACTGCTTGACAACTCCATCGGCCATCATTTCATAAAAAGTGTCGCACTTGTGACCAATATGCATAACTTTGCACTTGTCCGTGACGTCATTAATAGTATAAAGTAAAGTATACGTCGATTTGTATAGCGCATTGGCGTAACTACCTCTAATGCGCTCAGACATGGATCACACAGTTTTACCTGCAAATTACACCATGCCTGCCTTTACTCCTTAGCCGCAGAGCATCACCGCCCTTTGGCTGGTACTCATTTTACCGTCCCACGGAGGGTAGAAGGCTGAGTCGACCTGGATGGCTGGTTACATACTGAAATAAAGTGCCGCCACCGGGAGTCGAACCCGGACACGGTCACCCATCCCAGTACTAACCGGGCTTGACGTAGAGTAACTTCGTTGATACGACCAACGCCGTTACCATTACGCCACGCCGCCACCAAAAATCCAACCGTGCGAATCGTCTACAGTGGTCTCGCCGATTCTCTTTCCCATAACTGTGTGTTAATGTTAATGTTAGTGTAAGCTTTCTGCCGCTGGACATTTACGGTATGTATGCAAGTCATCAGACTTGCTGCTGATGTCACCTACATGCAGTGATTTATGCAGAATGCTGCGTCTGCTGTCTGAGGACGGTATTTAGCAAGCCCACGGTATTTTTCTGATATCGCGCATCCCTAAGTACAATCTTTGCTTGCGGTTACAGTCACAGTCTACTTGTAGATGTAGCTATGTATTTTGTTTCCGGTTGAAGATTAAGTGTTTCTAAGCTCATGACATCGTTTTCTGTCGTTTGCTCGTTAGTAAGCCGCAAAACGTTAGTTTCAACGGACGGGCCTATTGGTAACAATAACCCCGTGGAAATTTCGCCAAGATTTTTTTGCACCAGAAAACTCATACTCAGCATACTCATCCGCTGTGCGCTAGTCTTCGAGTAATTCGAAGTCGCACATATCCTGGAAGATGAAGATGACTATTAGAGTCACTGACATGGTTTGCGTGGTCGTTCGTTTACGTGTAGGCTAATATCGCGCTAGCATAGCGGTGCACGGTAAAAATTAAAACCATATGACAGTGTTGTGCAGACATTATGTTTCAATTACTAAGCACGGGTGAGGGTCGGGCGGCAGGCGCGGGCGGCGGGCTCGAACGGACGACGTGCGCAGACTGGCTGCGGGCAACGACGAAGGGAAAGGCGGCGGCACGGCGCGTGGCTAACGGCGGGTGGCCAAGCCACAATCGAGCGTTGCCAAGGGGTGGTAGGATCAGAATCAGATTGCTTGTTACGACAGTTAGGTAGAATCTTGAGGATTTCAGATTCAGAAGCAGGTGTGAAAGAGGTTAAATCGGGAGGTATTGGAGGAGAAGAGGGTGGTGTACAAGGCCACTCACTATAGCAAAGGGGCACTCTTTCTTTACTACATTTTTAAAACATGAGTGCAGTTTAATCTCATCAAAGCTATCTCATCATCCCTATATTAATTCAGCGTGGTAAAAACATACCATGTGTGTGTGTGTGTGTGTGTGTTTGCATTTCTGTGTAGTAGGTCAGCATAGTTTACATGGTACATATGCTGTGTGATTCTGTGCAGGATCTCTTCTTCAGACAGCAGCAGCATCTGATTGTCACTGAATATGTGCATACTGTTTGTGTACATAAACAATAATGCTGTTAGTGTGGACGAATATCAAGTAATCATAGCAATGAACAGAGATGAGTATATTGACCGTCCAACACTTCCTGTGCATTTCTGGAACGACCACTGCATTAGTGGTTAGTAATTACAACTGTCTATGTTAAAGAATAGGCAGTAAAGTATCTGTATGTTTGACTTATTACTTTGTCACAGTAGGGTGGTGAAGTATTGCAATCAGCATGTCTGTCTCTCTGTTTGTCTGTTTGCTCGCATATCTAGAAGACCACATGTTCAAACTTCACAAAATTTTCTGCACATGTTGCCTGTGATTGTTTCTCAGTCCTCCTTTGGTGACAGTGCATGCATTATTTACTTTTGGTTTTACGATACCATGCGGTAGATTTACATGCGCAGAAAAACTGACGAGGTGGCCAGCTTAATCTAGAGCACGGCACAGAAACGGATTACTTGCCACCCCTTGCAGCAGGAAATGCAGGCACTGTGTAAGCAATTTGAATTATGCATCGTGTCCGTCGCAGACGAATGCATTTGCCGCTATGTACAATTGTTTTTTTTTCAAACTGGAGTTGGGCATTAATGGATTTAGGGGCACTGTAATAATTCAGTTACTGGGGAGCAAATAATTACATTGTACTGTATAAAATACACAATGAAGATTACTTATTATTATATTCTACAGTGTTGTTAGTTAGTTAGTTTGTTCGTTTGTTTGCAAACATATGGTTCTTAGCATCATATGAAATTATAACAAGTCTCTGCTGCCACTGACAGACCCACACGCAGTGCCTTGTGCCCACCAGATGTCGACGATCAGTGTGATAAACTGTTGACTGACAACGGTCACCAGTTTATCACACTGACCGTCCACTTAAGATAACAGCATCTGAGAGGATGGACATGACAACTGATATGTTTGGTGCCCACCAAAATGTAAATGGTTTACGTGCCATAACCATGCCCTTTTCAGGGATGGTTTGCCATCCATGGGCTAGCACTTGCTACCATTAACCTACATACAAAATTTGAAGTCTCTATCTCCATGCACCATGCAGATATGAAAGGCGATACAAAATGTCAAAAATGGGGTGGTTTGGGGTAGTCAAGGTCACTGGATATAGTACCATTTGATAGAGCACTTGGGAGTTCCTATTAGTATTCCTCAGTATGCGCCGTTTCTGAGATATAGTAAGATATTTGTCTAAAATCTCCATTTTAACCTACCCCACCTATATTTGGCACCCGCGTTGAGGTGACTCTGTGGAATTTCGCCAAGATTTTTGGTACAAGAAAACTAGACTCCCTGGGCTATCATATGGCATGTTTTTATGATCCTAGGTTTAGCCATCTTTGTAGAACACCGACTTGTGACGGATGGACAGACACACGATGACGGCATATACCGCCGCGTTGAGTGGTAAAAATATGTGCTAGAAATGGCCTGGTTGATTCTAATAGTACAATAGTCTATGCAGATTGCAAACAGTTCTACATTGTACTGTTATTGCTATTCAACTACATGTCGTTGCTATACATTGCCACGCATGCAAGCATATCGTACTAAAATTACATAATGAACAGTAGTGTATGTAAGTTCAGGATGGTATTATGAATGCATATATGAATGCTGTTGTAGGCGTTGATGTATTACCCGGCAGAGAAGGTGGAACGTGGTTTGGAGTGAGCTCAAAGTTTGCAAAGATTGGGGCTCTGTTGAACAATTATGTACCACATATAGACTCTACCAAGCGACCACGGGGACCTCTGGTACCCAACTATCTGAAGACAGGACAAGATGCTGCTTCATATATTGAAACTGTTGCACGACAGAAAGAAGATTTCAACGCATTTAATCTTCTCCTGCTTGAACAACGGTTTGTGCAGTTACACAAGTCCTCCCTCCCACCATAGTTTCACTTTTGCCCCTCCCCCACCATCACGGACTGACTACCACCCGGCTTGTTTCTACCCATTTTTTGTTTTTCTTAACTTTTTCCGTTTTTTTGGTGCCATGTGTTAGATTAAGCTGGCCCTTTTGTTAGGTTGGCGGCGTAGAGTAGTGGTAACGGAGTTGCTCGTATCAACGAAGTTACTCTACGTCAAGCCCGGTTAGTACTGGGATGGGTGACGTGTCCGGGTTCGACTCCGGGAGGCGGCACTTTATTTCAGTATGTTACCAGCCACCCAGGTCGACTCATCCTTTTATTCTTTCGAGGTCGATAAATTGAGTAGTAAGCTGTAATCAGACGTTTGCTTCCTCGCGTGACATGACGTCTGGCGAATGCTTATGGGGTGAAGACCTGGTGTGGTTGATTGGAGCGGTGGTGTGTGTTGTAGCTGCATAACGCGGGTCCAATTGTACGTTAACGCTTGCAATTGGATGGCCGCAGTTTGCGCTGCAGCACCATTGGCTCTTGCCAATCAACTGCCACTTCCGAGATTGTACAGCGCACTGGTCCGGTAATTGTGTAAGTTGCGCTATATAAGAATCCGACCTTTTGAGCACGCATTAATATGCCATCTTGTATTGTGTTGTATCGTATATACTAACATTCTTCATGTTCATGTGAGAAGCTGTGGTTGGTGATGTGTAGCTACTGGCGTTGGGCGGCCAGTGTAAAGGCAGCACCGTTCCTCCCCACACGAGCCTTTCAGTTGATCAGTAAATGATGAAGTGTAATGAGTGATGTTCAGTGGTTGGCGTCCGTGCTCTGAGTTACCTGTGATATTTTACTTCAGAACAAAATTGTTCATTTATTTCTGGACAGATTAATTTCAGTTTCAGTTATCATTTATATGATAACGTTACTTCAAGTTCAGTTTCAGTTCACAAATATTTCCACCTAATTTTACATCTTTTTCAACGGCACTCTGTATGTTCAACAAATCAACTGCCATATGCTGAGATAAAACCTCATCGTATATGAACATTAATAGTGATTAAATAAGAAGCTGTGATCAGAGATAACTTGTATTTTTCCCACAAGTAATGTACCACTCTCCTTTCCAGTTTCAGTATCATTAATGCAACATTTTGATTAGTCATCTGTTCATTATAGTCAAAATAATTACAAATCAAACTTTTCCATTTTCTGTTGGCAAATTTTTAAAGCTAAACTTATTATTAAAACGTTTTGCAATGCTGTCTCATACATTTCAGTCAGCCAGGTGTCCCGGAGCTGAGCTGTGCAGACACTTGAACGCCAGTTATCAGCAGAGGTTTCTATTAGGGATTTGTCCACTATGGAGCAACTGTAGAATAGAAGATATTTAAATTGTCTGTGGAAAGTGCTGTGTATATTGAATATTAAACCATCATGATTTCTTTATTGACAAATATAGAACAGCACTTTCTTTCTCTTTAACTAATCTGTTTGGAGACTGCTATTAAAACCAACCAGCTATTATGTAAGACATAATCTATTTGTTTGTCTTTTATATCCAATGTTTATTCATTAATAGACTGTATTAGGTGACTAAGTAGTTAATTCAATGATGCGGTCAGTCAAAAGACAGATACAAAGATATTGTCATTATCCTGATTATTATCATACATTTGTAGTTTATTTATTTATTATTTAGTTGTAATTTATATAGTTCATTATTGTTGCATTGTCTATCCACTTATCCTATCTCTAAAATGATGTATATATTACTTGTGGCAGTATGATTTGTGCCATTTTAGGTATGGCATTTGGTCAGTTCACTATTTTAGCAACATAGGTGATAAGTCACCAAGACAGCTAGCAGATGGTTAGTAACAATTACTTTACTTTACTGACTCTGCTTGTTTTCGATACAGTTGGTAACATTTGAGCTCCGAAAACGTTACTTACTTCTTGTGATTAAGCCAGTTTTTAGGTTGACTGCTACGAGTAGACCTAATACAGTTGGTCTCAAATGTCCGTCCGTCCATCTGTCCGCACATCCGTCTATACGTCCGTCCGTCCACAAACGTTATTTCGATTTCCATGAAATTTGGTATGTAGGTAGAGGTCGACGAGTGATGCATGACGGTATGCAGTATGATCCGATCCAAGGTCAAGGTCACAAGCCCTTGAAAGTCAGAAATTCAACCACTTTCAAAGGCTATCTCCTTCCCTATTTATAATGGGGGCTGGCAAATGATCACGGATTCTTAAATTAGGGCACAATACCTAAAGCTTGTCGGGGCTGGATTTTTAATTTTTGTCCTAGTTTTTGTGTCATGTGACTTTGAAGTTGGCAGTAAGTAGGAGTCGACCGTCAGTCCTGTACGAGGCTAATTTATGAAATGTTGTAAGATGAGGTGAAATAGTTTACTGTATACTACAACTGCGTTGGTTAAGATTTTCCAATAAAATACTGAACGTGGTAAGCATCTGATAGGTGTTACCAGAAATTTGTATCATTTTTTACCTTCAGAGTGTCAGTGATGTTAAAAAGGACTTGACCCTCAAGGCCAGGACCAGGGACTCAAGGCCAAGGACAGGACCAAGGACTGAAATTTGGTCCTTAAGTACAACCCATGCCAAGGACAAGATCACTGCAGAGTGTGCTGTTCAGGCTTGACTCAAGTTAGTCTTGGTGCTTCCAATAGGTCCGATACACATTTCTTATTAGAGAGATTTTGATTGTGCCACTTTACCTCTGTCACAACTGTATTGTCTCATTTAGATCAATAATTAAAATCTCTGTTAAGAACCATGTGTTGACCTGCTTTCGTGGCCGAGTGGTTAACGCACTCGGCCGCCATGTGCAGTACAGCGTGACTCACTCAGTGGCCGGGGTTCGACTCGGCCCGGGCACGTCCGTCTACCAAAGAACTATTTCTAATAATTCCTATGCACATGATGAACAGGGAGTTAACCCGGGCAGGTAAGAGGGTTCGACGGTGTCCTCTATAAACTGTGACTGTTGCTGATGCCTTGCTTAGCAGCGTAAAGGTGTCAGCCGCGCTGACGTGAGAGCCGAAGCAGATAGGTTGGATTGTTACATTAGGTATAATGGGAGATTTTGACAAGCTCAACTTTCCCCCATCTTAGCTACATGCTGTTTGCTGTCTTTTCTTATTTTTGTCATATTTCATGTTAAGTTATGTAACGACATCCTATGAGCATGCATCCAGGTGTACAGGTAATTGGAAATTCGGCGATCAGTTGTCCATGGCAAAAGGTTATTAAAGGACGTGAGACATTTGAGCAGATTGTATCAAAGCACCATCATAAATGTGCCAGCACAGAGCTGAAAAGAGATTTGATCAGTATGCTGTCAGACTCCACTAGGTACCAACTGATCTACTGTATTATTACATTATCAATGCTGCAAGTGATCATTCTTACCAACTTTTTTGGTCACTGCAAGTTAGTTCAGTTCCCCAGTAATCTGTTTAGAGACACATTTGAGTGGAATTTGTGACGGACTGTTTATAGGCCCACTGCCCTATCGCAAATGATGATATTACACAGCAAGTGCAAGTCTAAATGGGGTCTCAGGCGGAGCCTGCATCGGAGTCCAGGGATAGAGCCCCTGGTCAGGGAGTTGAGGCGCAGAGAGCTTGTTAATTCATGGATGACCAACTGAGAGGCAGAATATTCCACCTTCAACCTTCTCAATATTTTGCTAACTGTAATGTATATCTTAACATAAGCTGCCAGAAAATCATCATCGAGAAAGTTGTTATAAAATCAGCTAATGGTTTATGCAGACCCCTGCATCCAAAAACGTTGCTAGCTCCCATACATTATGAAACATAGCACGAATTTATTAAAGTAGCACGTCGCACAGTCCCTCTGTGGTAGTTGAGCTTCTTGTAAGTTGTAATAATGGAATGCCTGATATCAAACCACGTCGTCTTAAATCTAAGTACATTGCATGTGTGAGTGTTTGTTTGCTGGTGCAGTCACATGCCGGACCCAGTGCTCGAGGCAGTCAGTGTTCTGACTAGTCCAGACGCACCGGAGAACGTGTTACGCAGACCTGAGTTTTTGTCAAGACGCAGTGCAGTTTTTGTTGATCTCTATAACTCAGTACGCTATGGCACAAGGTTAATTCCTCGTTAATGTCCACTTCTTCAGATAGTATAGCACAAACGAACTGATAACATTTGCAGTCATATCTGTAGGCCATCTCCTCTCAGTCTGCTACTGGCTGGTAAATGAGTTTCAGATTCAGCAGGAAAGTTAAAAGCAGATCTGTCATTACGTATGCTGTTTTACCCATGCAATGCTATGCTAGCGTGGATATTAGCCGTTGTTGTGTGTCTTTCTGTGTGTGTGTTTGTCCGTCTGTCTGTCACACGCTGGTAGTGTGTCAAAACGGCTAAACGTAACAACGCCACATGATATCCCAGTGACTCTAGTTTTCTGACCCCAACGGTCGTTGGTGGGCGACCCCTCATTTCCCTGGTGCAAGATAGGGACATAATTGCTACGAAATGCTAATGGGAACTCATATGCGTTCTATTGAATGGCGCTATTTTCAGTGACCCCAAACCACCATATTTCCATCATAAGCCAGCACTGTATGAAAACGGCTAAACAGATCGAGTTCGTTTTGGTACATAGGTTTCCCTTGGCGTATCCTACACTGTGTTGGAAGGGAATCTGGGTAACTCCAAAAATAAGGGTATACTTCCCTCTAGAACTTTCGCCCAAACTCTGGACTTAGAAACGTTTTCAACTGCACGTTGATTGAGTCAGGTGCTGTCAACTTAAACGCACAGTCAGTGTGATAAACTGGTGACGGTCGTCTGTCACCAGTTTATCACACTGACCGTCGACATCAGTATAGAGCATGGACGGCAGGCGTGAGGCACCACGTCGCACGGGTCTGTCAGCGGCAGCAGAGACTCTTGTTTTGCTTATATTTCAATTTAATATCATGTAATTATACTGCATTTTGATGTGCATGCATAGCACGTACACAGTTGAGATGATTTAAATGTCAAAGATGGAGTCGTTTGTCGTGATGTCAGTGCTGCTGCTGCTGATGTGCGTGCAGGACTCAGACCTTGCTGTTGATTGACAAAGCAGGAAGTTGTGAATATATTGAAGAGACGCTGAGCTCTGATGCAATCAATGCCTGTCCTGAAACAAATGCTTCTGTTACTGGCAAGCGTCCATCCGACTGGCAATCAACACAGTTCTTCTTCAATTTAGGCCTATAATAGTCTCGGGTGTATTAGGGGAGGTTCATAAGTGTTCAGGTGCTGGACTTATGTATCACTGATGGTTCATACAGGCCTGATATAGTAATAATGACAAGAACAACATTCATAGAATGTACAGTTGAGCTTAATTGGCTTCACTGGATGGACAAGTGTGAGACATACCTGTTGAAACTACTTCATTAGGTCATGTGTGATTTCTGTAATGAAGTCGAGGCCCTTTCAGTATCGTCTTGTCTCTACTTGTTGTAACCCCGTTGACCGCTGCACAGCTAACTCAAGGGTGGAACTCTCAGTTTTTAGTTAGGCCTACCTAGTTGTATACGGTTTACGTGAATTTCGTCTTTTTTGTCTTCCAGAAAAGGTGCCAACTCAATACTGAGCAATATCGCACCGCAAGCAGAGAACAGTTGTGTGCCGTGAAAGTTGAGCAGTGCAGTAATAACAGGATGAACTGGAAACAGATAAAAACACTGCTTGTGCAGTATGATAAAAACACGGTCGGAGACAACTAGATGAATTGGATGAAGAGCTCAGACGAGCCTTGAAGAGCTCTGTCAGGTGACAGTTGGCACATATCGACGGTAGAGTGTTCCACAGGCTGATTGTGTGAGGAAAGAACGATTGACTGTAGGTATTTGTGTTGCACTGGATCTGCGTGTACCTTGTTTCAAATCCTCTGGTGCAAGTAGCAAGTAGCTACTGGTTACAGGTAGACAGCAGCAGGAATAGCTATCAGATCGTGACGAATGCGATAGAGCATTAGGACTGCCAGTGGCGTAGCCACGGGGGGGGGGACGCGTCCCCCCCACTTGTCCCAAGGACCGGTTTTGGGATTCGTCCATATCCGACGAGAAGTTGGTAAATGAGGGGGGGTGGTCGGGGTACCACTCTGTGACTTTTAATAATTTAGTTCAATCGCGAAAAAAACGCTGTCCTACGATTGTTCTGACGCTGACATTCGTGTCAAATGGTGAAAGGCGTGTCAAATTATAGTAGCCCATAGGCCTACATAAACAGTGCTTTAATGCATGGGCGAGGTTTGGTTTAGAGGTTTGGGGGCGGCCCCGTCACCAGACTGAAATTGTCAACGGGGCCCATCCGGGGCCCGGGCCCGTATAGCCTATACCTGTGCCGTGTTCGAGCATCGATGCTTCCCAAAAAGATACTAAGTACTCATACAATGCGTTTCAAATGACATCACAGAAATCTATCTAAGAATGACCATGAGTCATTGGAAACGAATCATGAATGAAGACACGCATTTATTATTAATGTGAAAAGAAAAGTCACTATACCGGTGTATAAAGTTGACACGCATAATGACAGACAATTATACCGAATTAGTACAACTGTAGACGT
>Ga0209363_1001602_pt1 | contig 11041 bp, 7 predicted proteins | sample WorMetexBAHAMAS3_FD_187385 | JGI IMG/M metagenome (GOLD analysis project Ga0209363, IMG submission 187385) | Marine gutless worms symbiont microbial communities from Max Planck institute for Marine Microbiology, Germany - Inanidrilus exumae... | ecosystem: Host-associated > Annelida > Digestive... | reverse complement strand
GTCGAATTTCCGACTTTCAAGGGCTCGTGACCTTGACCTTGGATCGGGTCATACTGCATACCATCTTGCATCACTCATCGACCTCGACCTACATTCCAAACGATAAAGTGACCCAGTATATTTCAGGTGCGCTAATACAAAAGCTTTCGTTGACAAAGCTAACGACAACTTACGAACAGTCAGTAAGTTGAGCAGAATGTCAAATTCTGCTGACTGACTCACATCATTACTCACTGCCCACTTCTTCCAGTAAAACAAACTTGCTTTCTCACATTCTTATTTAATAGAAGAAAAATTAGATGTAAAGCACAGTTTTAGCATATAATTTTGTTGTTCTTGGTTTTTGTACAGGACTCTCAACTTCGCATCGTGCAGATTTCATCAGCAGGGATCACCAGCCTTGCATCTCATTATCACTGTTGCTATTGTGATCTTTTCATTAAGGCCAGAAGTATGTACTGCCAGTGTTTTAAGTGCATTCCATCGGCATTCTTTGCGGAATTTTATATTCGATTCGAACAGTGGTAGTCTGTATGTAGGTGGGGTGAATGTAATTTACAGACTCGGTGGTGACTTGCATCAAAATGCAGCTGTTATGCTAGGTCCACATCACGACATAGATGAATGTGGTGATTCATCCAGTTTTTCTCCGGACACGTGTACGGTAGCAACTGAAATGTCTGATAGTGTCAACCAAGCTCTTCTGCTGGATACGGACAATGACATTCTGGTTGCTTGTGGTACCCTTTATTATGGTTCATGTGTTATGATCAGCATTGCAGACTTCTCTGCAGCTGAATATGTGTATCGTCCTGTTGTCCCAAACAACAGAAGCAAGTCCGTTACTGTTGTCATTGCTCCAGGTTTTACTGGCAGCAAGATGTTGTACGTTGGTGCTTCATACAGCACCAGGGGAACTATTGCCATACGTGAGAGGGTTGGTCTGTTTTCTATTCGTGAACTTCGGACATTTGAAGTTGCATCTGTTGAGACCGAATCAATAAGCTCCAAACAGATTCTGCCTTCATTTCAAGAAAACTTTGAAATGCACTTTGTTCGCGTCTATCATTTCAATGGTCACGTGTATTTTTTCTTTCGTCGCCCTAGTTCTCTGGGATCTACTGAGATAACCTCACACGTGCTGCGTATTTGCACCAATGATCGTAAAATGCATTCCATTGTTGAGTTGCGCCTGGAATGCTCTGTGAACAATGTTGTTTATCCATATCTGCGCGATATAACACTGACTGACATCAGTCCACCACTGCAGATGCAAGATGGCAGTTCGATTACTGGTCCTACCCTAGTTGGTGTATTTACCAGTAGTGCAGAAGATGCTGGCAACTCTGCACTCTGCTTATACCAGATGACTGGGACGTCTGGCGTTGAATTTGTTTTCCTGTCTGTGATTAAGAATTGTTTCAGCGGATCTGGTAGCACAGGACCTGAATACATTGTCGATCCAGAAGGATGCACTGGAACGGTCAGTTGTTTTGAATATCTTTACTGGGTTTCTGATTTGTGCTTTGTATTTGGATTGTTGCAGTTCTGTTTATGTTATGTTTGATTACTTATTTGTAAGTGTATTGAACAGAAGTATTGCATGTTTGCTTTAAAGGTGCACTGATAAGGCACTGGCCGATTATTGGTTGGCCGATAATCGGCGCCTAACAATCGGCTGATTATCGGCCAATTACATTACCGATTAATACAGAAAAACTTATTTTGCTGTCTCATTTAAGTTATTTATTTAGGTTTCGATTGTTATCCGAGGACTCTTACTTACTTGTAGGACTGCAGAGTGCAGACAAAACAAAAATGCACACAAAAGCAAAGTTACAAAATGCATCCACTTTTACCGGAAACGGTAGCCACTCTCATGTTTGGCTTTCGAGTTTAAATGTTAACCATTAATTAATTGATCTTGAAACTTAGTTGAATTGAAAGTCACAAGTGTTGTTGTATTTTGAAAGTGTTCATTCACTTGAATGACTTCATTCAGTTGCATGTGTTTGGCTGTTGACTGTTGATGTGTGTTACTTTACTGTTATTATAAATTCAACAAATGACATACATAGATGCATACATAAACTTTATTACAGTGACATGTAGTCCACACAATGCATGAGTCTGTAGATTAAATAGGAAGATAAAAACTGCAAGAGAGACAAGTCTACAATACACACTCACACAAAACTGAATTAAAACACCGATACACCATGTAATAAAAACTTGTCCTTACCAATTGTGTAAACGACAATCGGCTGATAGCAACGTACTTATACACCGATACCGATTATCGGCTGTTTCGGCTGATGCCGATTATCGGCCGATTATTGGTGCATCTCTGGTTAGCTTTGCCTGTTAGTCACACAGCATTGGAGTGTAGTAATAGACTCTGTGAATAATGGAATGTTTTAATTAGGTATGCTAAAATTGTATCATTATCATGGTACATTGGCATTTGTTGCACATGCCGGTTGATATTTTTTTATTGATGTAATATTGCAGAATCCTGAAATTGGCCAGTCTTTTTGTGGTGACTATGACTACAATCAACCTATTTCAAGTGTCAGCGACAATATTCGTGTTAGTTTTGCAGCCGAGTTTGAAAACTCAGTAGTAACCTCTCTGAAGGTGATCTATGTGAATAGTGTACTGATTGCCATGGCTGGCACTGGCAGTGGTCAGTTGCTGAAGGTAAACAAATGAACTTGATCTTGACTTCTATTTCATGTTGTTTATGCATCAGTGATATAAGTAGAAAATTCGTATTGTAAATGTCATACAAATACAGTCTGGTATTCCACTTGGACACTGTCCATGTACTTTCTTCATCCTTTTCATGAAAATTTGATATGAGAACATTTTATTTTGATCATGCTTTTATTTTCAGGCGTTTAGCGTGACTGCTTTTATATCTGCTTCAGTGCATAGTAGCGAGAGCTGACAAATTTATTTTACTGTGGTTATTATTATTATTATTACAGTTCTTTTTCATAAATGACAAAAAATGTCATTTTGTTCGACTGCAACGGATAGTGAAGTTGGCATGTATGGTGTGCCTAAAATACTGGATACATGCTAATTATGCAATCATTGTGTGAGCTGTTGCTATTGGCACCATTTGAAACTGATATAACTTAGTTATTTGGCTCGAAACTAGGCTTCGGTTGAATATTGGATTTACCTTACAAGGCGATTTGGTGGTGTTCACACGTTCGGCTATAAACTGTGCCAAAAGTGAACCGATTTGGATGAAATCTGGAGCACTCTCATTGTTGGAGTTGGCCCTGGCAGATTTTGGGGGCGATATGTGCAGTAGCGACAGTTTGAGGGGCAGGCGAATTTTTGTCTGGTAAATAACGCACGATTTCGCCGATTTCCCTTCAGCCAAATTTCACAAAATTTGAACACAACAATGTCGATCGGTGTCGCGATGAAAACCTTTGAAACAGAATTTATCGAAAATTTTACCGTAAGTGATCGTTTTTCGAAAAAGAAAGCAAAAATTCCTCAAATTTCCGGGTCTTGCGACTTCAAGCCTCCATAACTCTGCAATGATTACAGATTGCCTGAAACTCACTACCGAAATAGCCTTCTATGGGATGTCTACTTTCCATTTTTACTGTTAGAATCAGTTAAAAATTATTGCAGTGGGATATACTCTGTGTACAAGAAAGGTATCTACCCAAATTTTTGGCAATGTACCATGTCCGATATTATGTCAGCCAGTACGCTGCTGTGCTGTTTGTCGGACTGATATGGAAGAAAAGCAAACTAAATTGGAAACTGAAAATAAGTAACATGGCACAAAATGCTAACATCACTCAGTCACAGGTATATGACGCTAGGCATCGTCGAATGCAGGAAGTAAACAGCTTGTGCACAGATAGAGGACCACATCAAGCCGAATACTATATTATGGTATTCCACACAATACAGCCATCTAGTTTTGTTATTCTATTGTGGCTTTGGTGTTATGCAAGTCAACAGTTGCAGAAGATGAAATGCTGTTGTTTTTTGTCCTGTTTAGGGTTTGGTAAAGCCCGATTCACGGCAGGTGCATGTATATGGGAGCGTACCACTGCAGCAGACAGGCACTGTAAAAGATATAATTATTGCAGAGCCGGACACAGCATATCTCTTGATGGATGATGCAGTATGTGTCAGCATTTTAGTTGTAACATGACTAAGGCTGTTTGAGTATTTTAAAGAATTACTAACTTTTTGCAAATTCTGTTTGGTAGTTTTTTGATGTACCTGCTGAGATGTTTAAGTCGAACATCAGTACTGTTGAGAACTATCTAACAGTAGTTGTTGTTCAAGCTTTGCATGTGCGCTAATCGTGTAATGTTGCCAGCAGGAGTATGATGTTAATTATGTGAAATGGTAAAAGAGTGGCTGTTTAGCTGTATGCAGTGTCATGACTACAAGAAGCCATCATGTACATGAGCGTTAACCCACATTGGCCATGGAGAAGTGGCACACGCAAAGCCGGGTGTCGCTAGCATAGCTTATGCAGCGGGGCGTTGCAGTGAGGAAAACCCAGCATAGATTACCCATGCAGCAAGCGTGTTCCGTCTGAAGGCCAGCACAGAATAGTTTTTTTGTGCTCCGTGACCCTGACCTTTGAACTTTTGACCCTGATATAAATGGGTCTTCAGGACTTATCGTAGAACAGTTTGGTTATCCTAACTGCATTGGTTTTTGAGATATCATCTGGTCTGAGTAACAACAGCACAGCAGATATGATGAACATGGAATTTTTCTTACTTTATGCTCATAACTTAGATAATTTCATAAACAGATTTCTGTGCCAGTCCCCAAAATGAAACTTGCTGTGTAATATGTCCCATCCCATGCCATATGCAGGCTCAAGGATTACAAGAATAGGCCTTTCATGTTTTCAAGCCACTGTCATACAAGATGATCAAACCTGGGTTTAGTTTATTTATGTTTATCTTTACTTTTACCTTTGGGTGGACAACTTTTAGTTAAGTTACCCATCACTGAGGACGAAGAGAAATGGGCCTAATGCACATCCCTAAACCGCCAAAGGGTCACAAAAACCTCCTTGAAGTTTTCAGGCTAGTAATTGGTCTTATATGATGTAATTCCTCAGGTTCCATGAGGTATGTTTTTGCCTGAAGTGGAGATGGGTACCATCTCAATTTCCATTTAACCCAGACACAGTCCCTACTGTCTCACCGTTTTCCCTGGGTTTAGATTGTATATTTTATGTTATACTGTGTTTGGTTTTGTGAACGCATGTCTAGTTTTGTTGTGTTGATTTCTTCAGTCAGTGTACACCCAAATGATTGCCTGGGAAGAGTGTCTCTGAAATGACCTGTTTTTCTATCCAGATGGACGTCGAACCTTAACTGAATCTTTCAATCAGTGTGTACTGTGTGCATGTTGTAGGTGTATAGCGTGCGGCTGTTCAGCTGTTCAAGTTTGTTGTCATGTGATGCATGCGTAGAAGATCCACACTGTGGCTGGTGTCTGTCAAATACTCGGTGCGTTTGATGCAGAATGATATTTCACACCGTTAAAACCAGCAATAGATATAAAAGAATCTATAGCAGTTTGCAGCTGCACCCGCGCAAGCCAGCCGATGACGTCATGCCACCTCCAGTCTAATTATAGCTCCACGGCTGCACGGCGGGCCAGTAGTGTTACGTCCCGTTAGGGCGACACCTTCTGTTTAAATGTACAGTGCAGATGTTTGCATCAGTTTAGGTTTGAGAGCTTGTAATTATGAAATTGCTTACAGAAGTATTACAGAGGAGTCCGTAACAAAGTTTGTAGTTTGTCATTCTGAGAACTGTCAATGAGCTGGTATAAAAGATATAACGGGATAGCAGGAGTTCAGTTTCAGTTAATTTATTAGTCTAAATTTTTAGTTTCAGTTCCTTAAATTTTTTTCTGTTTCCATTATCATTAACGGAATTAAATTCTGTCCGTTAACGGAATAAATCCCTTTCTGTTACTGTTAACTGAAATCACACTGTAGCTACGGTCTACATAAGAGCCGGTATAATGCAAAAGAACTACACCATGCGAGAATTTTGGCCAAAAGCTGAAAAATGTTATGATTTAAGCGTACATATAATACTGTATATGTGTAGGCATGCACCCGTCTGTGTCGTATACACGGCGTCTTGTCATACAATGTCGACGACGGTTGTACAACAAAAATATAATAATATTTATTCAGTTTCAGTTGTTAATTTTTACATTTCTGTTTCGTTCTCTTAAAAAATGTTTGTTATCGTTAACAGAATTAAATTTTATTCGTTAATGGAATGAATCCGTATCTGTTACTGTTAACTTAAATCACACTGCTTTTCGGGGACATGGCCCAGCATGTGTAATGTCAGAAAAAAGAGGCTGTTCAAGCAACAACTATACAGTGTGAGTCAAAAAAACAATACACTTGACTTTTGATCATAACTTCGGCAAATGTAGACCAATCAAAATTTTAGTACTGTCCGATTCCCAAGGAAACTCTATTTAACTATTACAGAGTCTTCCGCCTTACCTTCACTGTGTTGTTACACTACCTTGCAAAATTTAAAATTTTAAAATAGCGGCTGAACTTTTACTCATGCCATCAAAATTACTCGGTTTTACTGGAAACTTAACAAAACATACCAACATTTAGATGACAAATGCTACACATAATATCACAGTGATGATTTACTTATGTGCAATATATGAAGCACAGAATGCAGATAGTGCAAGAACGTTGGGAGTATAATTTGATGATAAACTCCACGAAGTTTATGCAACAAGTGACTTCTCTGCTGTCACAAGGTGACAGTAGTGTTTGTAACTATACCTCCTGCGGTACACTTACCTGATAAATACTCTGAAAGTTTAAGCAAATGCTAAAACGTCCATTTCAGATGCAAACACAAGCTCGCAAACATTTACGCCATTCACTGGTGTGAGTCTGCTGCAGCCCATGTTACATGTCAGTCATCCACTGCTTTAGTTCGCTGACATCATGGATCCTCTTCTAAGAAATTGTTTTTGCAGATTTTATAGTCACAGGGTTCAGACCTGAGCTATTAAGGAGGCCTCATATCTTACAAGATGAATTATGAGGTATCACATGAAGTATGCCATTGAAATCGGCAGCAATTGTAATTTTCAAGTTTCACAATGTAGTGCAGAAACATATTTAAGGTGAGGTGGAGAATCTTTATGACATGTGTGTACAAAATTTCCACAGGATTCTGATAGTGAAGGACCTTTGTAAATTGGTCAACATTTGCCGAAATTATGACCAAAGGTCCATTGTATTGTTTTTTTCACTCCCAGTGTAGAACAGACAGTAGTGGCAACTAGAAGAAACCCTCTAGCAAAGGCACACACCAGTTACTTGTGGCCTTTTGACTCCAAAATAAATGTATTTCCAGGATGCATTGTAAAAATTTTTTATGTCAAGTTTGGTGATGCTTGTTGCACTGGTTTTTGAAATATCATGTGGAAAAAGGACAGACAAATTATGGCAAAAACCGTGCTCCCACAACTGCCATCTGCATCTGTATAGTTATTGGATATGAAGTTGTGAGATGAGATGTATGTTACGTCGTGTCACAGCTGTACTGAAAGAAGCGCATGCACAGGTGGCACTGTTCTCCACTCCAGATGTCCGCACGTCATCGAGTCACATCCTTCACAGATTCATGTTGACAGATATTCCAACATCACCGTATGATCTTTGTTGCTAGTATGCAGTAATTGTACAACAAGAACAGTTTTGACACAACTGTTCTTGACTGCTTAACAGTCAAATAATAAGAAACGGAATAGATACTGTCTGGACTATAAGCAAATTTCAGTTCAGAAACCGTTTTTCTGTTATGGCATAATATTATCAGAATTATTGTCTAGCATTATTTTGGACTAACATGTGAAATTTGCTGGCTACAGTGGATGAGTGGTGGGCTGCTGTAAATTCAGTGTCATTTAATTGTATGTTTATTTGTCTGTTTGTGAACAGGATAACTGAAAGTGTTATGAGTGGATTTGCACAAAAGGGTTAGGGTTAAAGTTGTGGATGGAGCTGATGATGTGAAAAGTGAAAGCTTAAATGGGTAAACCAGTTACAGTGCAATGCGGGAAAACCTGGCCAGTGGTAGTCAGTCAGTTAGAAACATACAGATTAACGTGGCATGAGCAAAAGTGCTTCTAGGACACAGTACACAACCTAGAATTCTGGGAACGACTTTGTGAAAAGAAATGTTTTTGTCTTTTGAAGGAATCCAGGGAAGTAGCTGATGTACCAACTGCTTGCTGGTAGTGACGCTATGGTGTGTGCCATAACAGAGATATGAACTGTACCAAGTGCCGTCTAGTTGATTGCGGTTGTTTGTAGATGCGCATAGTGGTAGATTTTGTGCCAAGTTCTTTCAACCATATTCAGTGCTTAGTAGTGAAAGTGAACGAAGAACAGTCATTAATTGGTCGATCGACGGCGAGTGTTGCTGATGCAGCAATTGATGCTAAACAGATCACGTGTGCTGCATTCGGTGCTGCACCTGTTGTTCCTCAAGGACACTGTGAGTACTGTATGAAATAGTAATCTCAACCTGTTTCTGATGTCAGTAAGCTGGTCACTCATATTGTTGATGTCAGCTCCTCCAAGTTGCAGCGTCTTTTAATAACAATGTACGACACATGTCCACAGAATGTGACTGGTTTCTTCTGTAGACTTGCACTAAATCTGCACTTATCTCATTCAGACTGCACACTCAGACCGTTACTTTGATAATAGTCACTAATGTATGGCAAACACACATACATTCTAGTGTCACTTTGCCGGTTTGGCATCTATGTGCACAGGAATATGTGTTCAACTGCCATGAAAAAGATGCCCATTTATACAAATACTTGAAGCAGCATACGTATCCCTTAATGTGTTTGAACTTATGTTTAGTCACAGTTGAACTAATTGAATGGTAGAAAAAAATTTGAAAAGCGAGTCAGAACTACACGTTTTTACCACGTGACGATATGCCAGCGATATGCTGTCGTCGTGTGTCCGTCTGTGCGTCACAAGCCGGCACTGTACCAAAACGGCTAAACGTAGCATCACGCAAACAATGCCATACAATAGCCCAGGGACTCTAGTTTTCTCGTGCCAAAGATCTTGGCGAAATTCCAATTGGATCTCCCCAATGGGGGCACCAAATGGAGGTGGGGTAGGTCACAATTGGCCATTTTTGACCAGTATCTCGCTATATCTCAGAAGCGGTGCAAGATAGGGACATAGTTACTATAGAACGTTAATAAGAACTTGGGTGTGTTCTGTCGAATGGTGCTATTTGCAGTAAACTTGACTGACACCTACCTAACCCAAACCATGCCATTTTTGACATTTTGTATTGCCTTTCGTATTTTTGTAGTGTGTGGAGTTAGAGACTTAACGTTTGGCATATAGGTTGATTGTAGCAAGTGCTACCCGGTGGTTGCCAAACCATCCCTGATAGGGGTATGGTCAGTTCACGTGAACCATTTAAATTTAACCAACCATATCTCTGAAACGGCTGAAGCTAGAGTGGTCAAATTGTGTACATAAGTAGTCCCAGCATGCAAACGTTTTTGTGTGTGAAAACCTCCAGAACCAAAGTTGTAGCCAGGGTTCGTACAGATCCTGGAAAGTCTTGGAATTTTATTGTTCAGAATTCCAGGCCCTGGAAAGTCCTGGAAAAACGCATAGGTCCTGGAAAAACCTGGAAAATCCTGGAAAGTCCTGGAATTTTGAATCAACAGTTAAGCCAGCTGTCATGAAAGACATCACCTCAGCTGCGAAACTGCCCTCTTTGGAGATATCAAGCATGAAGAATGAGAGTTTGCTTGAGTATAGCAAGATTGATATAGGGTTTGAGGCAGAAACAGCTGAGAAACAGGCAGTTCAGGAGAAGAAAGCTAAAGAAAAAGATATCTTGGCGTTTTGCATGGACTGCCGCAAATGGCTTTCGGTTACAGTCTGCAAGCTGCTGAACAAAATAGCTGTTCAGTACTCACTGGCAAGGAATTTGGCATTTGTGGATCCAAGAACGATCGCAGAGTGTGAGACAAATCAGTCACGTCTGAAGTCTGTTTTGCGGCAGCTTGTCCAGTTTAACCGAGTAGTAGCCAGTGACGTTGATGATATTCTACACCAGTATCAGGATTACGCTGAAAGTATGACTCACAGTCACCATGAACTGTTTACCAGCTTCAGTCCGAGTGTATCTAGACTGGACACTTTGATGGTCGACACCATGTCAAGAAATGATTCATACTGTAAGCTTTGGAAGGTGGTGAAGATGCTATTGGTCTTATCTCTTGGACAAGCGTCAGTGGAACGAGGCTTCAGTATAAACAAGCAGGTGGAAACTGACAACCTGACCGAGGGTCTCTTGTGGCAAAGAGAACCATTTGTGACTATGTCAATTATGTGGGAGGGATTCAATATATTGATGTAACAAACAAGAAGCCGATACTGGCAGCTACAACAGCTCGTCAGAAATATTCGGCTTATTTGAATGAGTTGCACATGAAAGAAGCCAATGATGCAAAGTCAAAGAAGAGAGAAGCCTTACAAGAGGATTTACAACAGATGAAAACCAAGAAATGGAGACTACAGAAAGAAGCAGAGGATCTGGAGAAGGAAGCAGATGATCTTGCTGCACAAGCAGAACAGAAGCATGACTTCGTGTGCATTACAAAGTCTAACAGTTTGTGGAAGACTGCGAAGCAGAAGCTGGTTGACATTCAGGAACTTAACCTGCAGCTGGAAATTATCAAGCAGCAGTGCAGGGACAAATGATGCATCACCAGCCATTGAACTTACGTAAATAGTGTACATAGTGCAGACAGTGACTGTTTATTGAACATAAAACGACAGTAGTTGTCGCCAGTTGTTAATGAGCCAGAATCCACTTATTGAACTTGCTGGACTAATCTCATCTGGGTTCATTGGAATACAATAATATAACTGCAGGTGTTGCATTTCCATTTCTTTACTGTAATGCATATACAC
>Ga0209363_1001601_pt1 | contig 11042 bp, 4 predicted proteins | sample WorMetexBAHAMAS3_FD_187385 | JGI IMG/M metagenome (GOLD analysis project Ga0209363, IMG submission 187385) | Marine gutless worms symbiont microbial communities from Max Planck institute for Marine Microbiology, Germany - Inanidrilus exumae... | ecosystem: Host-associated > Annelida > Digestive... | reverse complement strand
GTGTGTCACACGCCGGTATTGTATCAAAACGTAGGATCACGCAAACAACACCACGTGATAGCTCGGGGACTCTAGTTTTGTGACGCCAAAATTTGTTGGTGGACGACCCCCTACCCCGTGAAATTTGCGCTCAAAGTGACACACCCCTTTCAAACAGCGCAATTTCGACCAATATTTGCTCATAGCGCCTCAACCGTAAGAGCTAGCGAAAAAAGTTCAATTAACGCTATAGGAAGTCGACCACGCGCTTTCCAACGAGCCATAGATGAACCGTGTACGTTACCCCTAACTCCCCCAAAGGGTGGCACAAAACGCGATTTTGCTATGTTTTCAAGTAAATTTCAACTTTTGTCGACAAAACTCTGCTGCAAAGTTTTGTCGTGTGAAAACTTCCAGCGGCAAAATTGTAGCTACATCTTTCCTCTATCTAACGGTCCATAGATGGATTGCGGGTGACGTCCCCATCCACCTAAAATATGCGCTCAAAGTGACCAACCCCAGTCGGAAAACGCCGATTTCGACAGATTTCGCTTAATAGTGCCGCAGCCGTGAGAGCTAGCGGAAAAATTCAATTATCGCTAATAGGAAGTCGACAACGCGCTTTCCAGCGAGCCATAGATGAACACTGTACGTTATCCCTAAATCTCCCAAAGGGTGGCTCAAAACGAAAATTTTCACATTTGGCGTTGCTTTTCGTTTATTCGTTGCAGGTAATCGTAGACATTTCAAACTTAATATGTGGGTTGAACATAGCAAGTCCCAGCCTACGGATGACAAAATGTCCCTGAATGGGATGGGCGTGGCCACGTCACGTAACCCATCTTAAACTTTTAGTCCCCTTAAGATATCTCTGGAACAGCTTAAGTTAAAGACTTCAAATTTGGTGCACATGTTGATCACAGCAAGTCCCAGCCTTCGGACGACAAACGTCTCTGAAAGGGGCGTGGTCACTGTCACGTGACCTGTTTAATTTTTGGAAAATAAGCGATAATATCTCGAAAACGGTACGAGATAGCCTCATAGTTTTTATTAAATTCGAATAGGAAGTCGTATGCGTTCTATCGAATGGTTATGTTGCCAATGACCTTGGGTGACCCCTAAGCACGTTAAACCACCTCAATTTCTACATTTTGCATTGCCTTATGCATCTTCGTAATTGGCATCGCAAAGACTACAAATTTGATGCAAAGGTTAAATGTGCAAGTCACAGCCTACGGACGACAAACTGTCCCTGATTGGGGCGTGGTCAGGTCATGTGAATGTGACCCATTACAAAATTTTGGGGCTCCAATCATATCACTGGAACAGCTGAACCTAAAGTCGTCAAATTTTGTACACAAGTAGGCAATAGGATGACATATCACCAACAAAACGGCGTGGTTATGGACACGTAACTGTTTTAAAATTTTGCCATTAGTCGTGATGCAGCGCGACGCGCGGGTTTGTCAGCGACAGCTAAGCTACTTGTTCTAGATGCAAACGGTAGTGCAGGGGAACGTTCAGAAGTTCGAAACAGCTAGTCGAATGTGAAACGCATTATTATTACATGGCGGTCGGCCGAAGAACGCAACATCACGGCTTGCATACTCGAGTGGCGTTCTGGAGTGGTCGTGAGTTGCGCGTCTCAATTGGTCTGAAGCGTGCTCAGTGAAAATACTCGGCAACGGAATGGCCCGTTTATTGGGCCTCTACTACACGGTGTCGCACCGGCCATCTTTAGCCGTAACTCGAGCAAGCATTGTCCGATTTTAATAATTTTCGCAGAAATATGACTTAGAAATTACTCAATTAAACAGATGAAAGCTCGTTTAATTTCCCACCCCATCTAACTAGTGCTTCTGCACTACCTGACAAAACGCACAAATCGCATCTATCACTCAAACGCTGTGGGTGGCCTGCGTTGCCAGACTTCAACCAGTCGTTTCTTGATTTCTTCAAACTTATCGAGGGCATACTCACGCTACTGTATGACTCTCTACAGTTTCTAATCATTGGGATTCAGCTCTGGGCTGTTGGACGTCATATCTCAGTCAGGAGAATGAGATTGAGTTTTGCACTGTTGCAGATGCGCTGTGTGTGCACATGATTCATCGGTGCGTTGTCCCGAAAAAAATACGCAACTGCCATCTGCAACGTGTTTGATAGCAGCTAACATGTGTTTAAAATATTAGGATATCCCAGTACTACTTCACTCCATGGATCAACGAAAAACAACTCCAATTTTGACATCGCAAGCAATATCATTACAGACTTGGCAAACGTCGAGCCTATGCATAGCAGACAGTTGGACTCTCTTTCGTGATTCTGTTTTATGCACACATCGAGTGCTCTGTGAAAGAAATGTGGTTTAACTGTTAGCCGTTGACAATGTCGATGAGTTTATGTGTGTCTTTTGGCGAAGCAACGTACAACATTTAAGCAAACAAGATGCCATTTTCGTGTTTCCTGCTTTGCCAGGTAGGGAAGAATTATTAGGCGTAGTTGGTTGTGTTGGGAAAATAAAGCAGAATTTGACTGCCTAATTTCTACACGAAACAGATCAAATCAAATCAAATTTATTTGCCATGCACAATATAACAATTCATAAGTTCGCATTGCGTTTGGCTGGACAGACAGGCGATAACTTCGCACTTATGTCTGCCCATGACAACTAAACCTAAAAATAAAAATAAAACCAAAAACAATTAATACTATTTATACAGTAGATAGTCAAACACTTTAGACAAGCAAGCTATCAGAATCCTCGGCATCATACAAAAAGCATAATAAGGTGTTTTGACAGGTCCGTCCGAAAAATAGTTCTGCAAAGTGCGAAAAGTTACTGAAATTGGACAACGTTTGCTCAAATTGCAGCTAAAATGTCGACGATGCTTTTTGTGCCGCAGTGTACTTTTGCGAATGCGTCACTTGAGACCGATAGGCCTAGTCGTCCGAAGTCAAAATCTGCGTCAATGTCTCACTTCATTTGGCGGATCGCACATGGCAATACAGATAACACTTTATGTCGTGTCTTGGGTACAGTAGGAGGCTGAAGGTGGAAATACTCACCGATACAGCGCAGCAGCTTGATGACATCGAGTTGCAATGATCGAATCAGGCCGTGGTAGTCGAACAGTCGCATTGACGTGTACAACATACTGCGACCTGGTTCAAACACCACCGTCTTCAGTTCGTACAAAACTAACAAATAAATAAATTAGCCCCGTACGGAACTGACGGTTAACTCTTCGCAACTGACGTTTGTGCCAAGTTCAAAGTCACGTGACACAAAAACTAGGACAAATATCAAAAATCCGGCCGATCAAATGTAGATATTGTATTGTACCCTAGTTTACGAATACGTGGTCAGTTGCCAATTCCCACTGTAAATGGCGGAAGAGATAGCTTTTGAAAATGGCCGGATTTCCAAGTTTAAAGAGCTCGTGACCTTGACCTTGGATCGGGTCATACTGCATACCACCGTGCATCACTCATCGACCTTTACCTACATGCCAAATTTCATTGAAATCGAAGAAACTTTGTGGACGAACGGACGGATGGACGGATGTATGCAATGACGGACATTTGCTTTACTAGGTTGACTCTGTCGAAGAGTCGACCTAAAAACAAATCACTATAAAGCGCCTTTTCGTGAGTACTCACCTCTAAGGCGCTCAGAATGGCACGTGTTAACGAGGGATCACACAGTTTTACCTGCCATCCATACGGTTAGCCAGCCTGGAGTCGATTCCCTGAATTATATAGTGTAGCTATTTTGGGAACACTGAGCTAAAGTGGGTTAAATCGAGAGGCGTCGCTATGGGATGGAGTGGGTGGATATACCCATCCTGCTTTTGCCAGACAGCGTTCCTGAGATTAATGCTGATCCGCGGGAGTAATAGAGTATAGGTCGGGCATAAAGCTTGCCGCTTCCCTACGTCACCCGATAGTGCGTCGGTAGGGAGTCGAACCCACGACCTTCGAGTCGCAAGTCCAACGCTCTAACCACTAGACTACCGAGTCATCGTAATCCGGGTAATGACTTTAGGCAAGTTGTTCACACCCACGTGCCTCTGTCACCAAGCAGTATAAATTGGTATCGGCCAGAGGGCGGTGACGCCCTACGACTGGGAAGGTAACCGTAGGTCTGGCGTCGCACTGGCCATAGACGTCATAGACGTAGTGGTTTATTCACCTACGGGTTCAAGGCCTCAGTGTGGGAGATGATCACCCCACATATACGATCCTTTAGGAGTAAGGCATCCTTCCCAACGTTGGTTCAATAGTAGTCGTCTGTTAACTTGCTGGAATTGCTCGCCGCACTCCTATCCGCCCATTTAATTCCGCTATTGCCCACCCCACTTTTTAGACCTGAAGACGACCCCCACCTGCTTGAGTAGAGAAATCGTTTCATTGTAGGCCCACGCTCACATCATTATTAGGTTTACTCGATCTTCGGCCCTGTCTCACGAGCTGTTTGAATAATTATTTCTTATTTGAATATTCGCTAGTTTCTATTTCTGGTCGTCACTTATCGCAAATTCCATTTTCGCGGGTAGTTTCATTAGCAAAGTAAATAAGTGAATTGTTGCAATTTATCGGAATTTGGGCTTCGCAGCAGAGCATGCATGAGCGGAGCGGAAGCAACGAAGAAGCCGCTAAGCGCTCAGATCTATTTCTATAACTCCCGCTCTCCGCTCCGCTCCCGCTCACTCGATTTTCACCCGCTTCGCTCCAATTTCCGATCCGCTCATTCTCCGCTTTTGACATTAATAACAATGACAATGAGGACATGTGTACAGTGCAAAATAAAAAGCCTCCAGATGCGCTGAAACACTAATCATTCACTATTCACTTCATTTGTCATTAAGTAACACTACAACAATGGACCCAGCGTTTTCATGGCTACCCGCCACGCTATGCTAACACGGCATATACAGTGTACGTCCCGTGTCTGTGTCACAAGTCAAACTTCTATTGAAATAGTGTAGGATAAGCCCAGGTTAGCCTCTTTTTCTGTTTTAAAGCGGCAGCTTTTTCACAGAAAAGAAACTGAAGCCAGTTTTTGTTTTTATAATTTAATAATAGCCTATGCTGACAACGGCATCGAGTTGGCATTCCAACTAGCGCTACTAATTATTAGCCAGTAAAACATAAGAAAAAAGTGATGTTTGTCTCGACAGATTGCATATCAGTAACCGAAAGATCTAAGCTCATTTATCACTCATTAAGTATGCAAGTTCAAGTATTCAAATTTAGAAATTATTAATTCGATATTCCAATCATAAAAAGTGCAGAATGCGGACTACTGTCTAGAAGCAGTCAAAATTGTTAGATGTGATCGGATTGTGAGCGGCCAATTCAGCCCGCTCTCCGCTCCGCTCCCGCTCACTTGATTTTTGGCCCGCTCCGCTCACATGCTTTGCTTCGCAGTTTGTAATAAGATATAATGCACAGATAACAGAAATTTGTCTGAGCTTTCTTGAGGTGCCAGCTCTTAACTGAAAAAGCTAGCAGGACCTAGGAGGACAACTGCAGTAGAGATTATACAGCTTGTATTAAAGAACTTCCGGAATTAACGAGTACTCGAATACTCGCTGAGTATATATATATATATATACTGACTCCAAAGCGACAGCCCTAGATTGGTCTAACATTACGCATAGGCTTGTCTTTTCTATAGGCATCACTGGCTTGAGCAATTGTGATACGTGACCGTAATAGATGCGGTCAGACTGTCCAATAGCTAAGGTATAGACACGTGCCTAGAACCCAGCAGGATCATGGGGCTGCTAGCTAGGGGGTCCATCGTTAACGCTAACTTAACATTACAAGACGTGCCGTCGTACAGTAAGTAAGTAAGTAAATAAATACATAAGGTCTTTCAGCATATAGCAAGTATTGCAAAAAGCAGAAGACAGGTATGAATGTATGTCAAATATAAGTTCCTTCGTACAGACATAAATGCACGTAATCAAAATAAATTATTTTTATTCACAAAAGCCAGTACAGGTCACCAGTCAGAGAGCAAAAAATATTTTTAGTAATCAATGCAAGAATTCATTGCAATGCATAGGAGTTGTGAAATATAAAAACGACAACACTGTTTTTGGTCGCGTGTACCACTCGACGTGAGTTGAGGCTGTTTGATGTACCGCTGAATCAACTGACTAATTGGCTTTATCGCCTCTCAACACGGAGCCGCTGAATATTTTTGGACGTTGCCAACATGTAACCTAATGAATGAGATAAACATTCCCGGAGAGGCGTACATCCGCAGGAAGAGGCAGAGGCAGACGAGAAACATCAGCTAGCCTATCGCGTCTCCAGTTACACTGTGGCTGTTTTGTTTTAAAAAAATTTCTCATGACGTTAGACTCCACACAAGAACCTCCGATTAATGCTTTGTATTAAATATACGGAACCAAACCGCATAAATGCCGTGCATAATACAGACAATGTCGACTTTTAAAATCTGGCTGTTTATAATAACCACACTTAAGATAAATAATAACAAGCAAGAAAAGGAAGTTATTTTTCATTCCGGGCATTCCGTACGAAAAGCAGACCTACCTAAGTTCCCTAATGGGGACAAATCTCCCCGAGAGGGGGCTGAAGCCCCACTGGACCTTCCGTAGAGCCGCCTCTGCATGGCAGTAGATTGATGATAAATCTGGCACTTCTCGGGAGCTCTCCGCTGCAACCCTCCACTTAGCACTTCTTCGCTCGACGCGTGCTTGGTATACGAGATTCTCATTAAGCGTCTCTGGCACTTCATTTCAATTGCCTCGCTGATGTGTCGTCGTGACTCGTTTAACGTCCATGTCTCCAAGCACAGACCGTGTGCATGACCATCGACCAAAACCGTGCTTTTACCGTGTTGCTAATATCGCCCAATTTCGCCATGGCGCGTTTCGCCGGCTTAACCCATTTTACCCAGAGTTCAAACTGGGGACAGCGACTAAGAGGTTCGACACCAGGCTGGCTAACCGACCATTTTTAGTTTTTGACTTTCGGGCACTCTAGCGCTCAACCCTGGAAGTCATAAACTAAAAATGGTCGGTTAGCCAGCCTGGCGTCCAATCCCTGAGTTATAGTATAGCTATTTTGGGAACACTGAGCTAAAGTGGGTTAATAGTCTTTCCGCTGTATTTCTCGTTTTCATGTCATCGTCACATAAGGCTCGTTGCAAGCGTCTACAGTCCTCCCATAAGACACTGTTACTGACATCGATGTCTTGTCGCAGATCTTCACTTCGGTCTTCCACGCGCATGCGTAGTTACAGGATCACGTCATCACGTGGTTCAGTTACTCGCATTCTTTCGCTGATCTCCACAAGAAATTGTCACCGAATATCCAACTACACAGTGATTTGCCAGCCTCGAGTCTCGACATAATTTTCTGCTAACTTACTCATTCTCCGAATGAAACGGCTCACCGTGGACCATCACAGCTATATTTGCCAGAAAGGCGAAAACTAGCTCACATGCTGTATGGAATGCCCGTTCCGCAGTTGTCATAACCGTGCTTGTAAAATGTTAAACTGGACATTAAAAGTGGCGGTGACATAACATCACAGTCACGCATTAACTTACGCCTATACGTCCTCGCGTTTATTTTCGTGCCCATTGACGCAGCGACTACAGCAGACCTTCGACATGTGGGACCTCTGCCTTGGAACTGGATATCATCTCAGTACTATCCGCATATCTCAAGTCTGTCAACAGTCTTCTGCCGATCGCGGACGCTGTGCGTTGCTGTGAGGCATCGTGCGGATGTTGCGTCGTTTTTGGTGACGCACACCGGAAGACGCCGCACCGCAACGCAACGCAACGCAGCGCATCCGGTGTGAACGAGCCTTAACCCTAAGCGCATTAACACAACTGCTTTTTCTGCTGAAGAGGACGCACTCCTCTATAGGCAGTGTTACGTGGTGGCTTAGCGGTAGGGCGTTGGACTTGCGATTTGCAGGTCGCGGGTCCACTCCTGGCCGGTCCGCTTTCACGTAACATAGGTCAACTCAGCCTTGCATCCCTCCGGGGTCGCTAAATCGAGTACCTCTTCGGCTGGGGGTAAAGGCGGGATTCTCACCTCTGTTAGGTGGCAGGTAACACTGTGTGATCCCATATGGCACGTGAGTTTCCCGTAGCGGTGTGGCAGAGTTGTCTGCGAACTGATATACACTTACTTCACTTTACTTTTTTATCTATTACACGTACATGGCGCTTACGGAAGGATCAGCGGGATAATTACTACCCTGGCCAGGCAGCTAGCGTTGGGTGATCTATGAGTATGGTATGCCAGGAAGCAACCGTTACTCTTCTTTCGCATTGAATGTAACATAGAGAGAAGCGGTCGGAGTAGTCGGATAGGATGCGAGACAAAGAAAGCGCACACATCATGATTAATCACTTATTACAACTCTGTTATCCAGCTAGCGAAATCGACATCATTTAACTAATGAAAGCGGCACAGAATAGCCAATGAACTTTGTTAAATTTCGTGAGAATTGCGCAGGGAATGGACCGGTGCAACGAGTCGCGAAAACCAAAATAAATCGAATAAATGCAATGCCGGCCGTTTGACTGCGGTAAATCTTTAATTAACGAAAAAACTAAAAATGACATCATTTCCACAGAACATCACTTCGGAGTCTTAAGTACGTACGTGTCAGCAGTCCTAACGTAATCCGCAATCACTGTTGGACGGATTTTGTGAAATGTGTAACTTTTAACTTTTGAGCCTAAAAAATCAAATAATTCAAAGAAAATATTGTACATTAGTTGGAATGCTAGCAGCTTTCTACTTTATATAGACCTACAGTATAACTAGCACTCGCGTATATATCTCACCTGCGGTGATTCGATCCAGATGAAAAACGTTGAAGCTCCATTTGTCAAGTGAGCGCGACAGATATTCCTGTACAACATATCAAGCAACGAGAGTTGTAAAATATTTTGTTTTCTAAAACACCGCACAATACCTGCATAATATTAATACAATACTGATAATAATAATGCTAATATTAATGATAATTATAATAAGAAGAAGAAATCAAAAGTGGCGCGTGCCGCGAAGATATTGCAGGACGTACAGTAACATAGGCAATCAATGGATTAATCTAACATCGCCGCATCTTGATGAATGCACCGGTCAATATATTCAGTTAGGGTGAGTGTGTCGACATTTAGTGTCAATTTTGGTGGGCCGGTAGAGTGATCAATCTACCGTGTGAGTCTGAGTCGGTTCCGATCGATAACTTTCGAAAAAAATAAAGTTTGACCTAGACACAGGCCTATGGCGCGCTGATTCATCTTGATTCTTGACTCAGTCTAGGTCAAGAACTAGGTCAAGTTCATGGCCAGATTTAGAGGTCAAAGTTCAATGTCAGAGACTAGGTCGTTTGATATGTATGCATATGTATGCAAAGAATACTTGGTACACGTACTACCGGGTAGTCTAGTGGTTATGGCGTTGGACTTATGTTACCAAGCAGTATAAATTGGTGCCGGCCAAAGGCCGGTGACGCTCTACGGCTGGGAAGGCAACCGTAGGTCTGACGTGGCACTGGCCATGCGCCACAGACTTTAGTGGTTTGTCCACCTGTGGGCTTAAAAGCCTATAAAAGAGCGATGAGCTCCCTCGCCTACACTCTTAAGGAGTCTGGCTGACTTTTGCCTTTACCTTATACATACACTGCCACGAGTGTGCAGAAGAGCGCCAGATTATAGTTGATCAACATTCAGCTGCCACTATCATCGGTAAATCGAGCTTCACGCTTTCAACGCCAATGTGCACCGGATGAACAAGAGGGCCGTTTATCAACGGCGAACCTTTCGGTTTTTGTTTTTAGTTTTTCCCTATTTTTTCTTTTTCTCTGCCGTGCACTAGACTTAAGCTGGCCATCTCATCAGCTTTCGAGCGCACGTAAATATACTGTATCGTATCGTATCTGTCATATGTAAACGTAATCACGACATCAGGTGGTGACAAATAACTCGGGCTATCACGTGTATTGGCGCCGCATAGCGCGATGTTAGCAGAGGCGGTGGAGACAGAACGACAGAGACAGACAGACAGGCGTACGCAGGCAACAGATGACAGCCTCGATCCAGGAAGACGACGTTCAAACGACATCCGACGGACCAATGTGCTTCGGGCACTCAGTCACCGGCGCGCATTGCGTACACATTAACACCAGCAAAGAAGCAGGAGAAACAAAAAAGTGCCGAGTCGAAAGGCGACGCGTTTCGAGCGAATTGTGGACAACATTTCGTCGCAGCGCATTCGCCGATGAAAACGTTCCAGTTGCCTCGTACATTTGCCATATAAAAGCCGACCGGACCCTTACGAAGCGTCGTCGGGGCGAACATCTCCCCTGCTACGCCATTGAGCCCGTAGGTGGATTAACATGAACTACTTAAGTAAGTAAGTAAGTACGTAAGTAGGTAAGTAAGTAAACATTTACGAAGCGTCATTTTAGTCACATAACTGAATCGGAGCCAGTGCAGTTTGCAGCTAGGGCGTATTAAAAGCTGCTTGGAAAAAATGGCGACGAAAAGAGTTGATTGTATCGGGCGAACGGAAGAGAGTTTTAAAGGGTTAAGGCAGCTGCACAGAAGGGGCTCGTTACGGTCGTCTGGACTATATTATATGTAAAGAATTCTGGGAACCATCTCCTTTCCCTTCCCAAATTTCTGCTTTCAATTCAAACATCTCACTTATCAATTGCTCTTGCACCTCTTCTGGCGTGATGGAAATTTGAAGTAGGCCTATTACGAAGTTAACCGGGAACAATTGCTGTCTTATGAGTGCAATTTAAGAATTTCTTTCGGTTACAGGAATTTCGTTCAGCTCTCTCTCTGAGATATGAGATGTCATGCGCGCCTTAAGGTCGGGTTTTTAGCGAACGTGAACTCACGTTCACGTTCACGTTCGCTACATGCTATCGCCGTTTCGTCTGTCGTCTGTCTGTCTGTCTGTAACGTTCGTGCGCCCTACTCAGCCGGTTGAAATTTTCGGCAATTTTTCTTCGCCGTTTGGTACCTTGGCTATCCATTGAC
>Ga0209363_1001600_pt1 | contig 11047 bp, 9 predicted proteins | sample WorMetexBAHAMAS3_FD_187385 | JGI IMG/M metagenome (GOLD analysis project Ga0209363, IMG submission 187385) | Marine gutless worms symbiont microbial communities from Max Planck institute for Marine Microbiology, Germany - Inanidrilus exumae... | ecosystem: Host-associated > Annelida > Digestive... | reverse complement strand
AACAATGTTTCTGCACTACCTTGCAAAACAGACAAACACAAAAATTGCATCTTTTCACTCAATGTCATAGGATTATTTTATTAAAACTTTAAAAACACATTGTGTGTAGATTGTCTATTGATAGTTTCCTTCCATTATCAAAACAGCCTACAGTAGATGTTCAAAGTGTCCTCCCTTCGTATGAATAAACGCCTGCAGATGGTTTCTCCACTCGCTGACAGCAGCATCGACAACACTTTGCTGCAGACCGCTCCAAACATCAACCAATCGCTGCTTGTGTTCTTCGATATTGTGGATCTGCATCTCCTACACAGGATGCTGCATGACTCCACAAATCTCGTAATGAACAGGGTTCAGTCTGCATTGTTGGGGGCATAGCTCTGGAGAAATGAAATCACGTGTTTCACGCTGCAGGAGTTCGATTGTTTCACGCGACCGATGCGCAGGTGCGCTGTCCTGCTAAAAGACGAAATTGTCACCCACAACATGTCTGATAGCAGATAACATTTGCTGCGATACAGGAACATCACAGTATTGCTTGCCGTTGACTTATATCCAAGGCTTAATGAAGAAAAGCCTAGCAGTGCCCATTTTCGACACTGCGACCGACACCATGACAGACTTGACAAAAGTTGAGCGTGTGCGTAATTTTTGTGTTTGTCTGTTTTGCAAGGTAGTGCAGAAACACTGTTTAGGTAAGGTTGGAAAATAACCATCTTTTGATTGCCTAATCTCTAAGTAATATTTCTGCCAAAAATTATTCAAATCGGAAAGTGTTTGCTCAAGTTACAGCTAAAAGTGTTGGGGATGTTTTTTGAGACACGGTGTAGTTAAGCATCACGCGTCATACACATGAGCGTAGACAGAAGGTACAGCTCTTTCGTCAAGTTCTACATAAAAATAATGAATACATATTCTAAAGTCACACTCAGTAGATATAAAGACACGCCTAGTGACCTATTTTAGATGTAGTGCGCTTTATAAATGTACTTAATTACTTACTTACTCACTTACTTACTTACTTACACGAGTGAATTAAAATATTTGAATTTTTATAAGGCTGTCCCATCTAGATCGTCTTTGTGAAATTCTAATTGCGCCACTAAAATTGCACAAGAAGCATTACTGTGGGCTGTCCGGCCAGAAGGCTCTGCTGTAGATGGCGCCACTAGCTGTTGTCTGTCTTTCGTGTTATACTCGTAGGCGAATTATTCGCTATCACTGCGTTGTATGTTCAAACGAATGCAAAAATAGAGGTATTCGCTGACTACGGTCGTTGGACGCCCATCGACTGCGTGGGTTTATGTGAAAGAGTTCTGGACGTCAGAGTGACAGTCTTTGTGTAGAACTTGCGCCGCCGCGTCGAGGGGAACTGAGAAACACTGTTGAACACGCCGAATACAGAATGTTTGTTTTCAATTAACGGAACGAAGCTGAACACTGACAATAGCAAATTTGAAATATATAATACAATTGGTTTTAATGTAATTCACGGTAACTAATAGTGACTCATAGGGCTAGTTATTCAGTGTTGGCTATATATACTGTTCAGTGAATAGTAGTTTGTATGCAGGAATTTAGAGATTAATTAAAGCGTCATGAACATGACAGTGAACTTGTTGACATATTTAGCTGGTCGGCATTTCAGCTGTAATTATAAAAATTCCATGACCAAGTGACTTTTCATTTGCTAGTTGAGTGTGGCCGTGTTGGTATCGCTTTGTGGCCGTTTCAGTCTGTGGCCGTTTTGGTTTCATGAGCCTGTTCCTATAGTCATGAACGGAAATTCGCAGAAACTTAATCAAGTTGGTGTACAGCTCCCCCTAGAAATTATGCTTATAGGCGTGTGCCAATAACGCGAACGCCACTTTGAGGTCAAGCGGTCAAAGGTCAAGGTCACGAGCGTTAAAGCGATGATCGAGCGGTGTACTGCGTGAACAACGGAAATACATTGATCAGCAAGAACGCTATTACTTTAGCACCCACACGCAACCTTAATTTGCAAGAATATGACAGTAGATTCGCGTACGACTTCCTATTGACGTTCTGTTCTAAGTAAAATCATTTGTTGGACCTTTTAATAAACGTTTTTATGTTAACATTGATGAAAATTAATGTCAAATTACAATGACCGGTGGCGTGTTTAGAATTTCATAAAGGGCCACCCTTCCTTTTAAAATTAGAATGACATAACTAACGTCGTTACATTGAACATACTATTTCTGAACATGAATGTTTCAATTCCTTGGTTAACAAGATGAAGTAAGTAGGAGTCTTCGCCCAGGTGCCGCAACCTGACCAATTGGACAAATCATACGCGTCATCTTTGATTGTGGCCCATTCGCTCCACTATGTGAAAGCATAACGTCGTCCACAAAACCGGAAATTCATAACCTATTGCAGTGCTGTCAGAGGAGTACCGAGCCACGGCGACAGAGAACATGTACAGGAAATTTAGTGAAATTTGGACGTGGTTTTTGAAATATGCGAGCGGACAGACAGACAGACACGCTGATAGCAGTACTTCGCACCTATACTGAAAGCGAAATAATATTTTTTCAAGGGATCAGGCAGCATCTAACCAAAAAGAAATTAATTACTAAAATTAAACAGACCGAAATATGTAACATTTTACTGAAGTAGAGTTGACAACTTTGAAATGTTATGGTCTGAGTTTCGATATTTCGTTGCATTTTTCAATATGATTGTCGGAATTCAAATTTGTTCTGCTATAATTGAATATCATTCGGTTGATTTATCACGTGCTGCAAAAAAGTTAAGTTTACTTTTACTGCTGTTTTGAAAACATTTTGGCCACAGCGTGAACAATCCGATGAGCTTCTGCAGCATTACAAGACTGCTCAGTTGGTTCGAGGTAAATTGACAGGCGCCGTCGATATGCCGCGTGAAAGGCGAATAATCAGTTTTTCGTCGCAACTCGATAAATCTCACATGGGGCAGACCAGCCTTGCTGTCTGCGCACTGTTTAATGACTTACTTTACCCTGGCAATGGGTTTTCCATACCACCGAGTATGCAGCTCGGCTATTCACGATTGTAATCGATACGAACGGACTGGCCCAGCGAATCGATATCTATTCAATTTTTACCGCGTGACACATTGCGTGCAAACGCAGTATTATGGTCCGGCAATTCCTTCCACTCCGTCCATCGGTCCTTCAGTCACACTCGTGCGTGATCTGTATCTAAACGACTACAATTATCATCAAATATTTTCACCTGCACCTACTAGCTCAGCCAGTCTTGTTTACTTGTAGCAGACATCACGGCAAAATTTCACCTGTTTATTTTATCATGATTACTATTTACTGTTGATTATTATAGGCTCGAAGAGCCTATATTGTAAATACTCTACGGGGCAAAAACGGTCTTCACGCGTTCGGCAATAACTCCGCCGAAAGTGAACCGATTTGGATGAAATGTGGAACAATGTGAGCAAAATGTGGAGGGCTGGCCGTATCAGATTTTAGGCGCGATCCGCACAGTAGCGACAGTTTGAGAGGATGGCCCCACAAAATACCGCAAAAGTTGCTCACAAAATTTCCAAGTCTTGCGACTTCAGACCGTCATAACTCCGCAATGATTACAGATCGCCGGAAATTCACGGCCAAATGGTCCTTCTGCGGGATGTCTAGTTTCCATCTTACCGTTAGAATCAATTCAAAGTCTTTCCCCTGAGCCGTACACCGCGCACAAGAAAGGTACTTACCCAAATTTTCGGCAATCGTTGACGGTCACCGTGGACGTTTTGCTGAGCCGTGACTCATAAGTAAACAAACCGATGTGGGCGTGGCAGCTGTGCGACGTAGCGTCAGTAAATAGTTAAACAGTTATGTCACCTGTCGAGTACCCCGATGGAAAACGCCCTCTTCGAGCCTATATTGCAGTGTGTCGCCAGATACACTGCAACCTGTCTAGTTATCTTCTTTAGTGAGACGCTTACCATAACATTTCTTTTTCTGGTACGAGTGGCAACGTCACTGTCCGCCAGTTATACCAGCCTCATAAATCTGTTTTTTTCGAAAGAGACATAAATATTTCACTGTTATGGAGCTGGCTGCTAACTGAGCCGGCCATCTGGCCAACGTCTTTCGAATGCTGGCTTAATTGGGTCTTTATTAACAACCCCCTCTGGCTCAAAGCAACTGACTTCAGTCTATGTGAAAAGAAATCTTATCGTGTCACGAATACTTACTAGTTGCTCAGTAATATCTCTATCCCATTCTTGTCTTCGGTGAAATAATAGAAATCTGAAAACGTTGAAGTTGATGAGATTGACAGATGAAAAGACGTGAACATGGAAAGGCTGTTGAGAGAAATTATTGAACATGCGGTGAGCATTTCATCGAAGTGTTAACTGCTGCGCTAATGCGACACAACTCGACTTCGGTACTACCACAGATCGTTATCGGCGCTATACTGATTACCACAAAAGATCTCATGGGTGCTCCACTGCCGGAATATTATCGTTCTCTTCCCGCCTATTGGGATTCATTACAGTAATTAGCCACCCGACGGCAGTCGCGAGGCTAGGTTTCAATCCCCGTTTGTCTGTGTGTCTGTCTGCTTTTCCACACGATATCTCAAAAACCGATGCAGCTAGGATCATCAAATTCGACATAGAAATGTTCCACGGTAGATCCTGGAAAGTGGAAACCGGTTTATTTTGGAGGCTAATAGTCAAAGATCAAGGTCACGAGTCACAAAAACATTGCGGGCGTGGGTCTTTACACTCTTGTGAGTGCTGGCTTCTTCCGGTTAGACACTGCCGCGTCTTGCTGCTTGTTTAACGAAACAAAGAAAGACTGGTTGTGTGGCTGGTCGTCGAAGGCGCTCGCTGTCGCCGACACGCTCGTCCTGCTCATCATCTTCTTGCTGCGCTCGCTTCGTTACGTCACGGTACTGGTCAACGTCGACTACAAGGACGTCCACGTACTTCTCTACGACTGGCTGTTTCCGAGCGCGTACGTGCTGCGTATGGTCAACGCGTGGCTGACGGTGTTGCTGACCGTCGACCGCTACATCGCTGTCTGTCGACCTCTTCACGCTCAGCGACTCTGCACCGTGCAGCGCGCCTACAGCAACATCGTCGTCGTCACCTGCGCGTCCGTCATCTTCTGCCTGCCGAGATTCTTCGAGAACCACAACAGGTCTGTTCACAGGGTTACATCGAATGAATCCACTGATCGAGCTGAGCTGATCTGCTGATCAAATTCTGACTGGGTGAAAATTGTCACGTGATGACGAATTCGATCAGCGGTTTCATTCATATGCGCGGAATCCTGACTTGTTACTTCTCCAATACTAGTTGCATCATATAACAATCGGCTTCTGTTTGAGGATTCGCGGATAACGCTGAAACTTAACATTCCAAAAATCTCCATTTTTGCAATGTTTGTTTCTGCTACTATTTTTACGCCGAAATTTTAAACCGGAGTCTTCTTTAGTAATTGTTTTTTTACTTACTGCGCACCGCAGTCTGCGTGTCGACTGTCTTTGCGTGGCAGGTGTGCCTCTGTTGTGTGCTCTCCTGGGATCAACATCGCACTTTGCAGCACTAATATGATTTCCGCAGACTTCCGCAGGATAAATAGTTGAGTTGTGAGTCGGCATTCGTTAGACGGCCTGCTCGGCGATGCATTAGTCTGTTAGATAACACAGACGGCAGCAAACCTTCAAAAATCCGTAACTTTTTTCGTTTTTCTCATTTAGTTGCTGCCGGGCTTTTCCTGGTAAATAAAGATATTCATAACATCAGGACGACTACAACTAAGCCAACCATTAACAGTCGGCTTATTTAAATCTTTATTAGTATATTATGAAAATATGTTACAAGAAGAAGTTTGTCATCAAATTTCCAACGACATTGTTTTAGTTGCTCGTGAATGTAATGTTTCCGCGTTATAAATGTACCGGTATTAGACCTACAGAATAACGGAAATGTAGCAATAACGAGATCATCGCCAATTTTTAGTTGACGACGCAGCACTAACGTTAGACCCACAATCGTCATTTGGAGGCTATAGGCCAGGAGTTGCACTTGGACTTGCAGGACAAAGCCAGTATGTGTATAGTACAGTGCCTATAACTGCCTATACAGTTGCTGATAGTGTTCTGTACACATTTATGACCACTGAATGTCGATGTATTATTTTCAATCTCAAGGTAGTAAAGGTCTCGTAGTACGCGTGTGCTTTGCTCTTGAGAGTTTGCTGTTTACTCAGATTTCTCCGGTCAGACATCACAGTGTAGCAAGAAGTGTGTTTGGTGCCATTGGTGGTCTTTATCACGGTGCAAAATTTGGTTGGTTTGTATTGCTTACACCGTTGTAAGGGCGACCAGCTAATCCTATAGAAAATGGCAAAATTGGGGGTATCAGAACTCCGAAACCCCAGAACGATTGTCACAAATTTTGGCGTGGGTGATTACGTCGACGATATGACCTCGCATGCCAAAATTCAAACCGATCGCCACAATAAGGGCGTTGAGGCAAATAGGTGAAATATCACTCTGGCGTGGCTTTTATTTTTTCCTTTTTTTTTGGCTGTGATCCCAAATTTTGTCGCATCCCGACCCTAAATCGGAGAACCGATTTCTACGCAGTTTGATTCGTAGGATATAAATCCCGGAGTTATTGCATTCACAGAGGGAAACCACATAGTTCCGATTTCCCCCATTTTTACTCCAAAAACACCCCCAAAAGGGGCTTGAATATGCATTTTCAAGCCTAACGCTCAAAATATTAAAACTTGCATATAGTCGAAACTACTCCACCGATTCAAACCAAATTTTGCACCGTGACAAAGACCACCAAACACTCTTCGTGATGTATAACAAATCAAAAAAAATCGAAAAACGGCCATATCTCGGCAACGGCTTGATCAATCGGCGCGAAATATGGCATTGCGTTACATATTTACCTGCAAGTGTATAGGCGTTTTGATAACAGTTAAATCGCTATATCTGAGCAACGGTTCGACCTGTCGCCACGAAATTTGGTACGATGATACATGTTGACCTTGTTAATCATATCGGTGTAAAAGCCATTACAATATCGCTTGATCTAGTTTTGAAAATTTTCATCAGAATTCTCGTAACAGGAAACTGAAGCGATTTTTCAAGCGAGCGATTAACAGGGCAGGCTTCGACTGCGTACAACAGGATCGGGATGCATTTAGACTTTATTAAGTGCATTACAACATCCGCAGATGCTATCCTGTCCATTTTACCAAAGATTGCATTAAAATTTCTGTAGAAAGATTTTTGGCGTTATCAAATGAGCAGGAGAAGTGGCAGGAACGAATAATAAAAACACCGAGATATCTAACAGATTCTACCCAACAGAGCTCACTGCCATCGGACATAACTAGCGGTACACAGGGCGATAGGCCATGTGTCACTTCCGGTTACTTGTATGTAGTAATCATACTTGTTTGGTATAGGACTACATGACAACCTACGACCTTGGAGTTTTTTCAATTTGTATGTGACATCTTACTTACTTACTGACTGACTGACTGACTTACTTACTTATCTAAAACGAGGTCAGCAACCGTACGAAACGATGGCACTGCCGAAAATTTTCTAAGCCACATCACCTCCGGAAACGTCTCCCTTTCTGTGGGAGGATCCGAACTCCCCCCATCTAACTGAAAGTAGCTGTCCTTTGTTGGCAACTTTTATGCCAAAAAACCAGCTCGCCGTTTAGGCGTTTTGTCACAATATACCAACGTTACACATACAGATACATGCTCACATCAACACATAGGATAAGTCGAACTGTGATAACCACGATCGGATAAAAATAATAATATGCGTTTAACGCGTCATATATTGTTTCGGTCAGTAAAAATGACGAATTACAGGCCCACGTATGACTTCTTATTACCTATGCCGACGGCTGTCGCGGGGATGTTTTTTACCTCCGTTTGTCCGTGTGTCTCTTTTTCCGCACGATATCCCAAAAAACCGGTGTAGCTCGAATCACCAAACTTGACATAGAAATGTTCTACCATGAATCCTGAAAACCCATTTATTTTGGGGTCAAAAGGTCAAAGGTCAAGGTAACGAGTCACAAAAACATTACCGAGCGTGGGTCTTTGCACTCTTGTGGGTGCTGGCTTCTGCTAGTTTGTCAGTAAACGCATCCTTGCTAACATATGCTAGGCCTATATTTTCCGAGAAGCCACAGCGTGTCCAGAGCTGTTTAATAGAGTACAGCATAATCCAAACTGCCCTCTAGCGTCGAACAACCGATTGTCCGAACATCGAATATGGTTCAAAGAACCGCCCGCAAACTTTACTTTATGTGTTCGCCCACTGTTACGACACGAACGTGAATACGAACACGTCACTGCCTGACTGTGCTGTCGATGATCGGTTGATCGAGTTCTTTCCATGCAGTGACGATAGTACGTTCTTGTAGCTCACCAGCACCCTATAAGCTGCGTATCCACAACATTTCTCACGTTTTTACGCTGGCTGCGTCCTTCTGTCCGTCTGTCTGTCCCATTTCCGCCTAACGTTAATATAGGGCGTGCGGCGAATACTCATCGTGACTCACCAGGGGGCAGCATGCGACGCAGCCACCGTACATTTCAGTCCGAGTATTACGACATCCAGAACGGATGCGATATATACTGGTTAGAGTATGTTAATGAATCGGAGTTAGGAATATGCGTCCGACGAAGGCGGAGGGAAGGAATACCGATAGGCTATGGACTGCTATATAATAGTTGCTAGTATATAGGACTCCATGGATAGGCAGTGTCGTGTTTAGCGACGACTGTGCGGCCTTGTCCGTCCACTGAATCTGGCTTGCGGTCCCATGCTTTGTAGTCTTCAGTGTAAAATGCGCCACTTCGTGTGCTAATTTATCGTTAAATATACTGCTTGCGGCCCTTCACAAGTTCTGCATCCCCGCAACGGTGGGTGCTGATGGGCTATAAACACATAGGGAGGTCCGAGTGCTTTATTCCACGAGAAAAATTGTAGCCACAATGTAGTTTGAAATACAGCAATGCAAAGAAAAACATTAAAGTGATACCCACGAAAGACGGGGTGGCGGTGGGGTGCCATCTTTCTTCCGTGATTCGTCCTTCTTAACATCTCTGCTTCGTGTCTGCGGAGATAGGCTACAATGCCTCCACTCACTCCACGTTTTTACGATTCCCCGACGTTTGTTATTTAGCGTTTGCTGCCTGCTAGACACGGAGCGACTTCGTAATAGTCGCCTAGAGAATCACTGCCGTAAACTTGTGCTGCAACGAAGAATGGAGAAGTACTGTTAGCATCCGATGTCAGACTAATATGCTTACAGTATATCACAACAGCCGGCTTTCTATTTGCACAGGCTGTAAATCAGTCGAACACAGACTTTAGCTGATATAATTTTAGTAATCTATAGGGTGGGCCACAAAACGTGCCACTTTTTCACTATAACTCCCGTATTTCTTGGTGGATTTTTGCACTTTTGTGCCAACGGAAACAGGAAAAAATACACTAAAATGTAGTTATTTAACAGACTAATAATGTCGTAATTGCGTCACACCGCAATATTCACTTCATTGAGTTACTACATGCGTAATGCAGTGAAATGGAATATGGGAATATGTTGAGTCCAGAAGATAAAATTTCGAATAAAACTACAGGAATCTAATTTGAAACTGAAAGTATGTAACACGGCAGATAACGCTGGCATCACTCAGTCGCAGGCACGTGACACTAAGTATCGTCGAATGCAGGAACTAAACTGCTTGTGCGTGAGTAAATAAATAAACAGTTGTGTCACCTGTCGAGTACGCCGGTGAGAAACGCTCTTTTGAGCCTATATTGCAGTGTGTCCCCAGATGCACTGCATCCCGTCTAGTTTCGCTTTAGAAATACCCACACTAACAAACACGGAAGGGAAAATTGGTACAACTTAGTTCCGCTGTGCATGAATTGGTGATTTGGTGAATGTCTGTCAATGAACGGATTTGGGAGTCAGAACGCCGAAATCGAGAACCGTCGGATCATTCTCCATTTTTGCATTTCAGGCCGCATCGCATGCATAGCATAGATGCGGCCTAATGCGACACGTAGCGTGGTCTTTGTGTCTGTGTGTTGGTCACACTGATGTACAGTGCAAAAACGGCTGAACCGATCGAGATGCCGTTTAGGGGCTGACTCACGTTGGCTCAAAAATCATGTATTAGATGGGGGGGGGGTCAAAATCAGACGAATCCATTCGCAGCCGCGGTAACAAGTTGGCGATGCGGCCTCTTGACAAATTACTTTAAAGGCCTATATGTCGGCGTCGTGCAGTACTGACTAAAACGATAAGTAAAGGCGACTTGACTTGCTGCCGGGGATGCTGCTGCTGCGGCCGTGATAACATCTCGTTGTCTCAGCAGCCGACTGCCTATCAGTGATCGATGTGTCGCCGTATTGATTGGCCCAGACTCTCCTACGCGTTTCTCTTGGGCTGGTCCGGCCTGGCTGACCACCGTCCGGCGAGCAGATTGCTGGAAGTTGGTCGACGTCACGGTGACGTCACGTTCGCTGTCCATCAGCCCAGCCACGCATCCGTCCGTCCGTCCGGACCGACGTCCGAAGAGAATTAGTTCGACGTACGGCGCTGCCAGCGACACGACGAACTGACACGGCCGGTAAAGATAAACCAGCGGCCCGCGGTTTTCTCTCGTCATACCTCTTTGCGTTTGTCTTCGTCTACATCAGCAACTCGCCGTGAGCAAAAGTCTAATCCTCAACTCCGCATACGCCAACTTCAATTTGTACTGTTCCACGAGTATAAAGTGAGGTGTATAAAAATTGCATAAAAATAATAATACTTCTGCCTGCAAGGCAGGCGATGTAGCCGACATCGCAGCTGAGCGCAATCTGGCGACACAATACACATTCTATCCAATCGCGGTCGAAACTGGGCCGGCCCGTCAAACGAAGACGCAAGTTGTTTCCTAAATAATCTGGGAAGACAAATATCGACAGTTTCTTGTGACGTTAGGCAGGCTTCGTTTTCTTTTAAA
>Ga0209363_1001599_pt1 | contig 11048 bp, 6 predicted proteins | sample WorMetexBAHAMAS3_FD_187385 | JGI IMG/M metagenome (GOLD analysis project Ga0209363, IMG submission 187385) | Marine gutless worms symbiont microbial communities from Max Planck institute for Marine Microbiology, Germany - Inanidrilus exumae... | ecosystem: Host-associated > Annelida > Digestive... | reverse complement strand
ATCTAATACAATGCAATACAATACAATTCAGCATGTGTAGAGCGCAGTGGGGTCCAAAGATGCAGATGCTCTGGAATTAGAATTAATTTCATTTCCAGCAGGGAAAACGCCGATATTATTTTTACCCAGAGGTAGAATTTTCGTAGTTTTTGCCTGACAAGTGCGACACGTTGCACTGATGGAGCAAAAATATGGCATGGAGGAGTCGACTATTTTACCCTCTTCAGTGCAGAGACGTGGTGTGGGCCCACAAATTTGTAAATTTTACGAAATTTGAGAATATGAACGCCGCCCAGGGGAGTATCTTATGAAATTTTCAGCATTTGTGGGCAATTCCATGGCTAATTAACTTTGTAACTTTGGCCAGGTTCACTCAAGGGGTTTCAAAGTTTTGGGGTTTAACTTCGGGGTGCACTTTACCTGAAATTTTGAGCGCCCCATAGCGGCGAAACTAGACGTCGGATCTGAGAAAGTTTTGGAGGTGCAAAAATGGTACAAATCCCATCTATCACCATGATGCATTTTCTCATTGGTCCCTCTGGCTTCTCACCTATGTGTACTATAAACATATATGCGTGAACGCTTGCTTACATATTATTAGACTTTGGTGATGCAATGCTAATTCAGTATTTCATTCTGTTAAAAATTGACTGGACTTCTGATAGTGTACACTGTCGTGGCTGTGGTGTTGGTTGGCAAATTAATTCATTGGAAATATGCATATTGTGTGGTTTTCTTTTTGATTTTTTAGATCAGAGTGCATATGAAAACCTGAAAACTAGTCCACGGAAACTACACAAGCCAAAACGGTATTATTTTTATAATGCAAATCACAAGTAATATTTTACAGTTATGTAGCTTTTCATATAGAGAGTGAAAAAAAGATGAGACTGATTACAGGGATGTTTGATTGTGAAAGTGTAGAATATGCCATCTTGAGTGGTAGTATATAAGACAAGAGTTAGGAATAGATTTTGTAATAATTATGCTGCTAAGTAATAGACTAAGAGAGCAACATTTTAACAAAGGAGGGCAGGTCAAAGATGACATGAAAAGAAACATGGAAGGGAAAGAATAAGTATTTGATAATTTGATAAGTCTGATTTTATAAAGTCAGAAAGACACAGTAAATGGACAGGATTAATGCATTTGTAAAGAGCAGCCAACACCAATTCTGCTGTAAAATGACTGATCACTTATGTGGAGGAAATTGTGAAAATGTGACAGGCATGTTGAAGAGGCAAACCTAATTAGCGCGGGTCCGATGGACGATAATACTGAATCTTGGCAGCCATGTTCAGATCCACACAAGATGCTGTGTGAAGCTCGAAGACTTCTGTCTAATGAAGACTGGTAACATTTCATAATTCAAAATGTTTTAGTTTCTTGGTTTTTGTCTGGTTGAAAACACTCATGTCAACGTCAGTCAGCTACAAACAAGAGTAGTACCAGCCGCCTGGTCACACCGCCCACCAAACTGTCTGCTGTTGGCAGCCGTGCCTTTCTGGTTGCTGCAGCTCAAGTTTGGAACGGTCTGCCAGAGGCCGTCATCGCATCGTCATCACTGCAGACTTTCCAGCGTCAATTAGAGACGCATTTTTCAACTTTCGTATCCACACCTGATTCTCTGACTGCTTGTCTGGCATCGTTACAGTGGTCCTTGTAGTGACGTTGTTATTTAGGGCGCTTTAAAAATGTATGTTTACTTACTTACTTATTTACTACTAGTAAGTAAATAAAGTAAGTAAGTAAGTAAGTAAATTTAATAATACTATTATACTGTGTAGTGTGTACGTTGTCAGAACATCGGTAGTTTAGTTTGCATCCTGCGTGTAAAATTCTTGCCAAATGTGAATATTTTCGTGTGACGTGGCCCGTGTTTTGCATTGCAGGGAGTACAAGCGCGATGGTTTGAACATGATCTGTTGCATTGCCAACCATCATCCTGAAATATTGTGTATTCCTGCAGAGCTGCATTTGGTCAATGAAGCTGTCATGCTAGAGGTCTTGTCTTTATGTGTTGACGTCTTTTCATGCCCTCGCCGCCCAGCAGTGTTGGTGAATGCATTATGTTTTTACGCTGTCCCGTTCATCCCGTCAGATATTGTGACCATGATAGTTCATGAACGGCTTGAGCAGTTTGATAAAACTTACAGGGAATATTCTCTAGCCCCTACTGAGGACCTGATTAGATTCTGGAATTCAAAGGTCAAGGACACATCAGCTCAAGGTCATATCTTGTGAACACACCATAGCTCATGAACTTTTTGAGCAATCTCGATGAAACTTACAGGGAATAACCTCTAGCCCTCACTGATGACACGGTTAAATTTTGGAGGGTAAAAGTCAAAGGTCAAGGTCACAGCAAACCGTTGAGGTAGTGAAGGCATCCACGTCAACGCTGGGGCATCGAAGTCCATCTTCTAGTTTCTCATAGCCTTCGTCATTCTAAGCTGTTGTTTTTTGATTATTAGTATACTGTCATTTACAATTATTCCTTATTTTCACATTCTGTGGATGTGTGTTGTTAAAGTAACAGATAGGTTCTTATTTGATGGATTGAGAGAGAAACTAGAAATAGATGATATACTTAAAGTTAAACAATGAAACAGATTAAGGTGATATATTCATGTTTTAAGAAAAGACAAGAGGCCTTGAAAAATGCATGGATTACAAAGTGGAGGATGTAAGACCTAGAGGTACAAAAAGTAGAACAAATTATCAAAAATTTAAAAAATGCACACCGTCTCTCATACGTGTCGTCCAACGATCTCTTACGCAGGACGCTTTGAGATCATTGGTACAAGCGTTTATACATTGTCGGTTGGACTATTGTAATGCTCTGCTGGCCGGAATAGCTGACACTCGCGGGTGAAACGGCTTCAATCAGCACACAATGCTGCGGCTAAGTTAGTCGCTGGCGCTCGACGCCGGGACCATATAACACCAGTCCTGCACAGCCTCCACTCATTTTCAAGACCACGGTCCTTGTATGGAAATGTATCCATGACGTCGCGCCTGCCTATCTACAGGAAGTACGTATACCAATGGAGAGTGTTCCAGGTTGTCCTCATTTACGGTCTGCATCAATTGGAGGTGTGGAGCTGCCAAGAGTGCTGACGTCAACCGACCAGCGGAGCTTCAGCTTCCACGGCCCCACAGTGTGGAACAGACTGCCGTCTGCTCTGCGCGACGACAGTCTCTCACTGAACACGTTCACGCGGCAGCTGAAGACTTATCCGTTTGGACAGTAATCACATCACCCGGCGCCGTTGTGGCGTTTTGTGATTTCGGCGCCGTCTATAAATGTCATGTCTTACTTACTTACTTACTTACTTAATAACATGTGAATAGTTGTACATGTCACTGCATAGAAAAGAGCAAACAACAGCATTATCACGATTTGTTTTCATTTCCCTTCTACGTAAACAAGGAACACGATGCAGTGATCTGTCGGTTGGTGATTAAGTCAATGTATGATGTGTGCCGAATTTTTTTTGTTACAGGTAAAAAATCTACGATCACAAGTGGCGCGTCTAGCAATGGTTTGCCTTCGAGAACTGTATACCAGTCTGAAGAAAAATATGGACAGTGTATGTTGTGCACCTGCTTGCTAATTGCTTAGATCAGTAGGCTTGTTTTACGAATATTGTGTGTTAAAACATAAAAACAGTTAAGTTTTTCTGGCCCGGAAAATGAATGAGTCAAATTTTCACTGCTGTCGTGCGACTTTAATGCAGGTTATTGTTTTTACTGGTATGCTTACATTCAGTAGATGAAGTCTGCTGATTGTGTGCCGTTCACTAATGTTTCTGTCACAATTTATTGCTGTGAAGAAAGTTTCAGCACAAATGTGGCTCCTTGATGTAGTGTTACTTAGAAAATTTTAGGCTCCTGCTGCAGCCACGGTCGGCCAACTCAGCAGTTGCTTTGCTCTCGTCAATGCACGGTCAACTGGCCTAAACTGTTTAGGCCAGCCAGTTGACCGTGCATTGACGAGAGCAAAGCAACTGCTGAGTTGGCCGACCGTGGCTGCAGCAGGAGCCTAAAATTTTCTAAGTCTTACACCTCACCTCCAGAGTGGAGATCCAGACCCCGATTTACTACACAGTAGTAACCCTCATAACAAAATCTAGATCAATCCGTTAGGCATTTAGCCACAATCGTCCAACGTTACATACAAAGAGACACACATACAACACATAGGATAAGCCAAACCATTACCATTCAATATAATGAATAGCATTTATAATACATATTAATAGAGATTTCATTTTTGATATTGATCGTGATGGTCTAAGAGGACGTGAAAAAAAGCTATTCAAAAGAAGGTTCAGATTAGATGTTAGAAAGTTTGTATTTGGTAACAGAGTTATTAGCAACTGGCACTCACTCAGTCACTCCTAGCACAGTGTGTAAATTGTAATACATTTAAGAAGCATATTTCAGTTTTTCTGGAACCAGAAACAAAACAATGCGTGTCTCGTTTATGACGGATAATAGGCATTATGTGGCACATGGCCTGTGCTGCTTACTTATGTCATAGACATTGATGGTTTCGGTGAATTCGGTAAAAATTTGACGACGATTGTGCTAGGATCTTGACCGAACTGTGTCGGTGCTTCTGTCGAAGACCGGAGACAGCAACAGGTTTATCAGGGACGATGCAGAGAAGGCGTTGCTTGCAATGGTTGAGCACACGTCGGCGCCGAGAGCGTTGTTTGCTGTGACTGCACATGGCACTCAGTCAGTTCTACTGCCGTTATGTACTATAGAAATGCTGGCTACTGGTAAATAATGAAAATGTTGCACGTGTGCATATTAATCAATGCTTAATCACGTGATCACAAGGGTAACACGTTACTGCTTACTCTGTTGTAAGGGCGCGATACCTCAGCTCGATGGGAAAGGACGTTTTTGGCCATCTGAAGCTCAGTAACGTGGCTTAAACCAATGTATTGTAAATTTGACGTGACTGATTACGTCAGCAACGCGGGCATATACACCAAAATGTGTGCCGTTGAACACAGAACAAAGCATCATGCAGGGACACTAAATTTTAAGTGGTGTTGAAAAATATGTGTAGCAATTTCACAGAAAGAAACTGTTATATTGCATAAAGCATAAAAAGACAAAGACAGTATTTATAGAGGACTAATAGGTAGGGTCCACAGTTTTTCTTTCACACAGGCCGCGAAATTCAGAGCCGAGCCACGGAATTTACCGTTGCCGTGAAAGTTCCCCTTTTATGTGGATTTTGTGGAATTTTATACAACAAACTCAGATTTTGCAGAGGGACCGTGCGACGCGCTGTTATGTTAGTAGATTCATGCCATGTTTCACGAGGTGTGGGAGTTATAAAGGATTCAAACACCGAAAGTGATCTTCAGGGTCATTCAAGGGCATTGGCAATGGCGCCATTCGATAGGCCACATATGATTGCCTGTTAGTCTTGCATTGCCACTATGTCTTTATCATGCACCATTTTTCGAGATAGTATCAATTATTTCCCCAAGTTTAAAGACGTCACGTGACTCTGAACACAGACTGTCATCCCAAGGATAGCACTTGATGTATCCTACCTGCATACAAAATTTGGCGACTCCCACCTAGGCCGTTCCGGAGATATGATTGTGGGCATCAAAATTACAGATAAGTCATGCAACCCTGACCACGCCCCTTTTAGGGATGGTCTATCATCCGTAGACTACGATTTGATACAGTCTACCTGTGTGCAACATTTGACAATTCTAGCTTCCGCCGTTCCAGAGATATGGTTGGTGCTCACCGAAATTTAAATGGTTGATGTGACCTGACCACTCCCCTTTCATGAATAGTTTGTCATCCATGACCAACCCATCTACCAAATTTGAAGTCTCTATCTCCACCGACTATGGAGATATGCAAGACGGTACAAAATATCAAAAAACGGGATGATTTGGAGTTGTTAGGGCCACTTAAGGTCATTGGATCGAAACAGCACCATTTGATAGAGCGCATATGAGTTCCTATTCACACTCCATAGTAAATTAACCGTGTCCCTACCTTGCACAGTTTTTGAGATCGAGATATGGGTCGAAAATCGCCGATTTGAACTTACCACATCTTTGTTTGGCGCCCCGTTTGGGGTGACCCCGTTGGAATTTCGCCGTGATCTTTGGCATCAGAAAACTAGAGTCCACGCACTCCATGGGCTATTATATGGCGTTGTTTGCGTGATCCTACATTTAGCTGTTTTGGTACAATACCGGTGTATGACAGACGGACGGACAGACGACGACAGCATATTCCAGTATAGCATAGTGTCGCTTGGTAAAAACGATTGGATCGGTGATTAATTCCATCGCTAATTATGTGCTATATAAATTTACGATTGACACTGACAGATATGGACATGTACCATCACAATAGCCCCAGATAGCACTTTGTAGTAAACTGAAACTCAGCTTTGACTGATGTCTTGTAGGCACAAAAACGTGCAAGTTCGCAGTGTGGCTGCCAATCTGATCTGGTCACTGGTTGAAAACATGGGCCGTGACCGAGTTTTTGCAGAATTTCCGGACAAGATACTGCCACTCGCTGCCACGTTTGTTACTGACGGTTCTCCACATGTCAGGTAGGCTAGTCAGCGTGTATTATTGTAAAAGCAGTTAATGAACTAGAAAGCATTTACTGAAGATCGCATCCACCACTTTGGAAACATTTGAGCCAACTGTATGTTAATTTTCTGCTGATCACCACTTCTTTACACTTTCCAGTTCAGGTGTGTTTTTCAACCACTGGTTTTCCCAACTTCACTTTCACTTTTCAATCAGTCCACTGCATTTTTCATCCTGTGATCGTGACCTTGACCATTGAACTAAGCCGAGGTAGGGTCAAGGTGAAACTCAATGTCAAATATCTAGGTCAAAGGTCATTTTGTTCTGTTCAATGCCAAGTTGGAATGATGGCAGATGAACCGGTGATTAACTTACAGTTTGCCAGTAATATTAGCAGAATTGCCACAGTGGACAGGAAATCACTGACGTCATTTGCAAATTAAACAAGGTGTCGCCCTAACAGGACGTAACTATACTGGCCCGCCGTGCAATGTCGGCCGCCCGACCGCCCATGCGCCCGGTCGCCGGCGCGCCGACCGTCCACGTGCCTTGTGGCCGGCCGGCCCGCCCGCCGGCAGCGTTACAGACGACGATAGACGACAGATGACGACGACAGACCGACAGACAACGACGACGACAGACGACAGACGCCAGCGAGCAAAACAATACTGGCCCATTAGGCGGGCCAGTGACAAGATTGGAAGTTAAAAAATGTAGCAAACCAGATCAAAACATAGTTACACAAAACACTTGTACTTGCAGTCTTGTTGTATGGATCTGGGTGCCAGTGAAAAGATAACAAGAAGTGTTTTAAAGCGTTTATCAACGGAGATGAACTTGCGATGGAAAATAGTTAAAATTTCCAAAAGTGACAACATTAGAGATGAACTGATACAACGGCTGCAGGAGAAACAAGAATACACCATGGTGGACAAAATTTGACCAATCAGACTGGTTTGGACATGTAACAAGAATGGGAAGGGAAAGGCTACTAGCAGGAATAATGCACTGTCACAATCACAGGAAGACAAAGACTTGGTAGACGATTTCAAAGAATGTCTGATCATTATTTACATACTGAATATCAGAACATCTGAAGCAGTAAACTTGGCCAGTCCAGGGACAGATCAAGTTTGATGCAACTTGTTTCCTCCGTATGCTGTCATTGTATCATTTGTCTTTGTACATTTATACAACGGTTGCAACTTATGTGTTGCCTTGCCTGCAGTGCAGCAGATGTGGTATTGTTGATATCAATTTCAGATACTGTGGGCAGGCAATCTTCTACTTGTTAATGTCTCATCACTTGTTCGAACGAGTATTGAGAAAGTACCTGTCGCCAAAGGTTATTTGCAGCATACAGTCAAAGTTAGAGACTCTGCAATCCAAGGTTTTATACTAGTTGCTTTTCCTTATGTAGAAACTTAAACTTCATGTTTTAGAACTTGTATATTTGTAAAGATGTTACACAGCCTGTTGTTATTGTTGAAAATTGTCTGAATATTTTTTACTGAGACTTTTTGCTTTGCATATTTTCTTGCAAAGTGAGCTGTGAATGCATCGTCAGTGATAAGTAATTTTTTATAAAAATCTGAAATGCACATTTTCTATGTAATGCACTTAACTCCAACAAGTTCACACCTTCGGCTAGCTATAAAATCGTCAAAATTGGTTCATGTTTCAAAGTCATAGCAAGCTAAAAGTGTGAACGTTTTGAGACACGGTGAAAAAGCGGTAACTGTAATCAGGTCACTGGAATATGTGAAACAAAACGCGTGATATAACTGAGTTATAAAACACAATAGCAAGTAGCACCTAAAATTAAATAACAGAAAATTACTAAAGCATAATATCAACTATTTGAAGAATGTAGGTTTGAGTGATTTTACTTTTTATGTATTGTGTTAATGTGTGTTACTACATTGCTAGTATTATAAAAGAAAATTTGATTCACATGGGTGATTTTCTTGTATTATTAGTTTTCTAAGGTAAGTGACAATGCAGTTAAGATATGGTGAGGAATTGTTTTTTTCATAGATTTATGAGCAAATTATTCCTGATTTACGTTAGTGAAAGAGTGACTAAAATCGATATAAGGTTGATGTAGTTATCATGAAAGATAATTTTGGCTTTTTTGATTGACAGTAATTACCTCAGTTAACAAGGTAAGGTGATGATATAGTGTAGATGTATCAGGAAATGTTTAATAGGTTTATGTGCAAATCAGTCGTGATCACAGCAATGAAATAAGACTAAAGTCGCTTCACATTTCACATAGGCTTACTTATCACAAAAAAACGTCAACTGCAAGGTTAGAAGTAATGTTTTGTGGGTATGATATTGCATCAGGTGAATGATATGATTGATTTAATTTAATTTAATTGGTATCATGAGATTGATTTAATTTACAAAGAATGTTTAACAACTGCGTCCGCTTCTTTATTCTAATAAATTCTGTTAACATTTTGCTGAAATTTGTTTCATCTTATCTTGAATGGCTGCATGGATAGAGTGTGTTAAATATATACTGTTTTAGACCATCCTATATAATGGATGAAAAACAGACTGATATACCGGGTGGGCCAAAAAAGTGATACCTCTCGTACAATGTAATATATGTACGAGTGATATCACTTTTTTGGCCCACCCTGTACAACTGCATAAGGTGTGTCTGATGGCATGCGCTGTGCTACTACAACTGTAAAAAATACATTCCTCTAACACACTGAAACTAAATGTATTGTTCATGTGTGTTGATATTTCTGCACAGGGTTTGGGTGAGCCACCATCAGGCTTGAATTCTGCTGGTTTTCGGCGGGTCTCAAGTAACAGTCATGAACGTCGTGGTAACTCGGCTCCAAGGTTGGCATGTTTCAGCTCTCAGTAACAACTAACAATACCAGTGACAAAACGAGAGGTTGTTTGCGAGAACTAAGTCTAACACCTGATTTTAGCACCATTTGGTTCCAGAACTTACATGTATTACTGGCCCGCCTACACATAGTGTAGGGGGCCAGTATTGTTTTGCTTGTCGGCGTCTGTCGTCGTCGTCTGTAACACTCCACGGGGGCGCATATGCAACGTAAATCACAGGGGGCAGCACGCGACGGCGGGCCAGTACTGTTACGTCTTGTTAGGACGACACCTTGTTCACAGTGCATTCACTCATACAGAGTACTCCATCCTTCATATGGGATCCAGTATTTTTGGTTTTTACCCGCGCGGAGCTAGCTCTGCGCGGGTAATAGCCATGATCGCGTGTCTGTGTGTGTCTGTGTGTCACACGCCGGTATTGTATCAAAACGGCTAAACATAGGATCACGCAGACAACACCACGTGACAGCCCAGGGACTCTAGTTTTCTGACGCCAAAATTCGTTGGTGGAAGACCCGCTTCCCCCTGAAATTTGCGCTCAAAGTGACCCACCCTCCTTTCAAACAGCGAAATTTCGACCAATATTTGCTCATAGCGCCTCAGCCGTAAGAACTAGCGAAAAAAGTTCAATTAGCGCTAATAGGAAGTCGACCACGCGCTTTCCAACGAGCTATAGATGAACCGTGTACGTTACCCCTAAGTCCCCCAAAGGGTGGCACAAAACGCGATTTTTCTATTTTTTTTCCAGTAAATTTCAACTTCTGTCGAAAAAAGTCTGCTGCAGAGTTTCTTTGTGTGAAAACTTCCAGCGGCAAAGTTGTAGCTACATCGTTCCTCTCTAGCGGTCCATAGAATGATTACGGGCGACGTCCCCATCTACCTAAAATTTGCGCTCAAAGTGACCCACCCTCGTCGGAAAACGTTGATTTTGACAGATTTCGCTTAATAGTGCCGCAGCCGTGAGAGCTGGCGAAAAAATCAATTATCGCTAATAGGAAATCGACAACGCGCTTTCCAGCGAGCCATAGATGAACCGTGTAAATATACTGTATACGTTACCCCTAAGTCTCCCAAAGGGTGGCTCAAAACGAGAATTTTTACATTTGGCGTTGCCCTTCAGTTCTTCGTTGCAGGTAATCGTAGACATTTCAAACTTTATGTGTGGGTTGAACATAGCAAATCCCAGCCTACGGATGACAAAACGTCCATGAAATGGGCGTGGCCATGTCACGTAACCCTTTTTTAAATTGTTAGTCCCCCCTAATGTATGTCTGGTACGGCTTAAGCTAGGACTTCAAATTTGGTGTGCATGATGATCATAGCATTTGGGCGACACGGACGACAAATTGTCCCTGAAAGGGACGTAGTCACTGTCACGTGACCTCTTTAATTTTTGGAAAATAAGCGATAATATCTCGAAAACGGTACGAGATAGCCTCATAGTTTCTATTAAATTTGAATAGGAAGTCGTATACGTTCTGTCGAATGGTTATGTTGCCGATGACCTTGGGTGACCCTAAGCACGTTAAACCACTTCAATTTCTACATTTTGCATTGCCTTATGCATCATCGTAG
>Ga0209363_1001598_pt1 | contig 11051 bp, 13 predicted proteins | sample WorMetexBAHAMAS3_FD_187385 | JGI IMG/M metagenome (GOLD analysis project Ga0209363, IMG submission 187385) | Marine gutless worms symbiont microbial communities from Max Planck institute for Marine Microbiology, Germany - Inanidrilus exumae... | ecosystem: Host-associated > Annelida > Digestive... | reverse complement strand
ACTGATGCGGGTCGCGCTGCAGGGCAGCCAAGTTTGAATAGTGCCCATTGTCCGTGGTACGTGATGCTATCGCACGCATTCCTCGGTGGCGGTTACTCGACTTGCGCCTGTAGCCCCGCAGTGGACTGGCCAGCAGCAGCAGTCGTCAATGAAGTTCCGAGATTACACCAGCAAGAAGTATCGATAAAAGTATCGGCAATAGTATAGCGGTAACTTTTTGCGAACGTATCGATATCGGTATCGTTGATACTTTTGACAAAAAGTATCGGTATCGGCGATATTATTTGAAAGTATCGTAACAACACTGCTCGTATGTGCTCTATCGAATAGCGTTATTTTCAGTGACCTTGGTTGACCCTAACTACCCCAAAGCAACCAATTTTCGAAATTATGTATCGCCTTTTATATCTTCATAATGGGTGGACATAGAGACTCTAAATTTGGCAGGTAGGTTGATAGTAGCAAGGGCTAACCACGGATGTCAAATCATCCCAGTAAGGGGCATAGTCCGGTCACGTGAACTATTTACATTTTGATGGGCGTCAACCATATATCTGGAACGAGAATGACTGAAGCTATAGTGGTCAAATTTTGTATGCATTTAGGCAAGTCCCAGCATATTGATGACAAATTACCCTTAAAAGGAGCGTGGTTAGGGTCACGTGACCCACTTCAAATTTTGAGGCCGGCCAGTGATATCTCTGGAACGGCTTAAGCTAGAACAGTCACATTTTGCACACAGGTAGAATGTATTAAATCCTAGCCAAAGGATGACAAACCACCCCGAAAGGGGCGTGGTCAGGGTCACGTGACCCATTTTCTGTTTTGATGCCAGCAATCATATCTCTGGAACGGCTGAAGCGAGAGTTGCCAAATTTTGTATGCAGGTAGAATATATCAAATGCTAGCCTTAGGATGACAGACTAGCCCCCAATGGGCATGCCTCCCCATGATATCTTTGGATTCGGTGAAACTAGGCACTTCAAATGTCATGCGCTGATTGATACAGATGTGTACTAATGCGTGAATGATAGATTACCCCCAAAAGGGATGTGTTCAGGGTAATATGAACTCTTTAAATTTTGGGAAATAAGCTATAATATCTTAGAAACTGTGCAAGATATAGACATGTTTGCAATTGAAGTCTAATAGGAAATCGTATGTGGCCTATCGAATGACACCATTGCCAATGCCCTTGAATGACCTTGAAGGTTACTTTTGCTGTTTGAAACATTCCTACTCCCATACCTTGTGAAACATAGCATGAATTTACTAAGATAACACGTCCCTCTGTGGTAGCTATGCTTATTATCTGTATCCGTTGAGTTGTGTACCTGGCTAGTCTACTGCAGAACTTGTTAAAATCTTTTCTCCTGAATATTTTTCTGTCTTTTGTTTTACTGTACTGGTGGTTTTGCAACTGCTGGATCACTTGTTGCATCTACCACTGTGAAGTGCACTGTGAAATGTTGTAGGCTGTTGATTATCGCGGGTGGTTGTGACACCATTTGTGATGTGCTACTGGACATCATTCCAATGCTTGAAGAGGCAAGTGCAGCAGTTGTATTTTGTGTGTATAACAGCAGTCTTAAGCCAGTGTCCGTCCAACAACAGTATTAACCAAATTAAACTATTTGTCAGTACCTTTTATTTCTTAATCATATCTGAGAACAAATGACAAGATTAGATTATGTGAACATCGATAAACTTTTAAGTTAGTGTAAGCAGTCTAAACGTTCAATTCGTGTTTTTAGGTCCACTCTTCGACAGAGTTGACCTAATGAAGCCGGTCTTAAATGTCCGTCTGTGCGTAGTGCTTACATATGTATGTGAGTACATGCGTATGTGCATACATACATACGTTCGTTTGTCAGTCCACAAAAAGTTCCTTCGATTTTAATGATATTTAGCGTGTAGGTAGTGGTCGATGGGTGATGCACGACGGTATGCAGTATGCCACAATCCAAGGTCAAGGTCACGAGCCCTTCACAGGTTGGAAATCCGTCCATTTCAAAAGCTATCTTCTCCGACATTTACTATGGGAGCTGCCCTGCCAACTGGCCGCTGATTCCTAAACTATGGCACAATATCTCAATTTTATTGGGCTGGATTTTTTAGATTTGTCCAGTTTTTGTGTCACGTGACTATGAACTTGACATGGTTCCATCCGTCCGTGTGTACGTCCATCCGTCCACAAAAACGTTTTTCAATTTCAATGAAATTTGGCATGTAGGTAGAGGTCGATGTGTGATGCACGATGGTATGCAGTATGACCCGATCCAAGGTCAAGGTCACGAGCCATTCGAAGTTGGAAATCCTGCCATTTTCAGCAGCTATCTCCTCTGCCATTTACAATGGGAGCTGCCAACTGACCACTGATTACTAAACTGGGGTGCAATATCTACATTCGATTGGGCCGGATTTCTGATATTTATCCTAGCTTTTATGTCACTTGACTTTGAACTTGGCAGAGACGTCAGTTGTGAAGAGTCGGCCGCCAGTCCCGTATGGAGCTAATTTTTGTTGTTTTGATTTTGCTTTGTTTTGATATTTTGGCTAGGACCTTCCCATGTAGCCCATTTGTTAAAGCACTTGGACGCCATATGCAGTAGAGCACGTTGCACTCAAGAGCCGGGGTTCAAACCTCAGCCAGGTGGGTCTGCCTACCAACGAATTATTTCAAATAATCCCAGCGCACATGATGAACAGGGAGATAATCCCGGGCAGGAAAAGGAGGTTTTGATGGTGTCCTCTATAAACTGTGACTGTTGCTGACACGTTGATTAGCAGCATCAAGGCTTTTATCCGCACTGGCTGGCCACTGGCTAGCGCAACACACAGTGCCAATCAGGGCTAAGCCAGACAGTAGGCCTCGTCTAGGGTGGCGCGCTATAGAAATACCTGACAGGCTGTTCACATCCTACTAACCCCGCCTTCCCCGCACTCATGCAGACGTCTGAACACGCCTACCAATTTCCCTCATCTCTCTCGGCCAGCGCACTGGACCATTACACCGTCTCAGCGCTGCTGATATCTTGGCTATGATGTCCATTTCAAGTCATTATCTTACCATTTCGTCTGTAAAGGTGTCCTCTGGTCTGCTGACATTATTGTATTTTGTGCAGGATCATTTGTTTAGTAAACAGTAATGTCATCTCAGGTGCATGATGTTCATTGATTGATTAAGGATCAAGTAGTGAAATTAAATAGAAGCTGTAATACTGGATACTCCACATATTCTTCGTTATAAAGACGTGCTATTGGTATGTTTATAAATGTGGGTAGTTGGTGTGTTGCTGTCACAGAAGCGACCGAATGATGATGAGGAGTCGGAGATTCGGTTTCTCATTCATCAGAGCCAAGCTGGTGCAATCATTGGACGTGGTGGCAACAAAGTGAAGGAGATGCGTGAGGTTTGCTGCGTTGTTTCTTACCAGTGCTCTTTGAGTCTTGCTACCGGTGTCAGAGAGCTGGTATAAAGAGTGCAGTGCCCCTTCCTGTAAGAGTCACTTGAACAAGAAATGGTAATTTTCTCTACTTGGCATCAAACATGCAAGCAGATTATAGAAAAAAGACACTCGGGTGCAGGCACATAACATAACCTTTACAGAAATGACAGTACTGGCAAACAGAAAGAACATTCACATGTTTTAATTGCCACAATCAGTGAAACATTTGTATACATGATGAGGAATGTATTTCAGTAGAGGATATGAACTACCGTATATACTCGCGTATAAGCTGTCCTGCATATAAGCCGACCCCCATTCCTACGGCAGAAAATCTAGCTAAAATTAATGACCCGCGTATAAGCCGGTAACGAAAATCAGCGACGAACGTGTACCCTAGATCTAGGCCTTGACAGTGCGTGATTGTCAGCGAGTTCACAACAACGACGACAGCAACATGCGTGCAATCGCACGTGACAGATTTTATTGTCAGCAGAAGTCTTACGCCTGCTGCAAGCTACAACACATGACGTTATGTCCGTCATAACAGCATTAAAGCCCAAAGCCACCAAAGTCGTCATCAGATGCGTCCATGTCGGCGCTAAACAAGACAGCAAACTGTTTACACGTTAGTTCAGCACAGTCGCCGTACATGTCGTCACCTTCGTCGTCTGTGAGATGGGTGCCGTCGTCGTTCGATCTCATCACCGAACGATGGCCTTGCACGGTCAGTGTTGGAATGGTGTCAAGTTACAATGGCTGGCTATGCAGCAGCAGCAGCATAAATCTGTGCGTGGTCATTAAGAACCCCACCGACGTGCTCCCCCACGCCGTGTGTGGCACACAGTGAGCATCGCTGACAGATAGCCATCATGCTGACTGTCGACTCTGACTGTGTGGCATGACCCGCGTATAAGCCGACCCCCACAATTTGAACTTCAAAATTGAGCCAAAAATTGTCGGCTTATATGCGAGTATATACGGTATGTTCTTGTTGTTGTAATCGTGTATGTTTAAGAGCTGTGTGACACCAACCATTGAGCAGTGATGTCAGCTGAGTGAAGCTGTGGCAGGCCACCCTCCAGTTTGGTCTGTGGGCAGCTGCTGACAATGTGAAACATTGTTTGACATTTGCCACACTGACACCCTAGGTCCACTCAGCCTTCTACTCTCCATGGGATGGTAAAATGAGTACCAGCCAAAGGGTGGTGATGCTCTGCGGCTGAGAAGGTAACCGCAGGCCTGGCGGAAAGCAATGGTAGCCTACTGCTGGATGGATGACTTGAGTCGCCTGCAGGCTGACTGCCTGTACACCGGGATCAGCTCTGGGCCCAACGCTCGGTCACAAGTATGGTAGACATTTACCTTTTTACACTGACATGTCACTTGTTGCAAGACCCCAGTTTTTGTGGCAGGATGCGCAGTGATCTTGGTTAGTCTGGAAATGGTTTATTTGTGTCCGGTATCGTTGTGGCAGTTCGCAACTTCGCATGCTGGTGGCTGGATATTGGGGTCATCCACAGTGGAAGAGTTGACCACCGAAGTCAACTTCCAATCATCTTACCATTAACTGGTGACATCTGTGGGATGAGTTTCCGTCAAGAGGGGTCTGCATGATGGCAAACAGTTGTGGGGAAGAGAAAACATATTTATGTAACGGCCAATCTTTTCATTCAGCCTGTCCATTGCAACTCTGAACTGTGTGAAGCCATTACCAGTAGGTGAATGTTATGTTCAACCTTACCAGCAGTGTACTGAACTCTTAAGTGCTTTGTAGCTGGTATTTAGTTATGTTGTCATGGTGACTGATGCTGTAGCATGTGTATTCAGGACACAGGAGCTCACATAAAAGTATACACAGAATGTGCTCCACTGTCGACTGAACGAGTGGTACAGGTTAATGGATCACCTCGTGTCATTGTGAAGTGCTTCAGTACCATCTTCGACATTGTTCAGTCGGTACGAAATACTAAGCTAGCAGTGTTGTACTGGAATTTTTGCATTGCATATTAACCTAGACTTGTATTGCACTTGTTTGCTTCACTTTTCTTTATTAGCACTATAGTTACGTTTTCTTAAACACTTTTGTTGTAGTGTGTGAGATAAGTCAGAACTTCGAAATTGGCTTTGTAGTTTTTACATTTTAGTGGTCCATATACAGCAGTAGCACAAATATGTGTATGTCTGTGTTTTGGACAATAACTCCTGAACTAGAAGAGAAGCATTCTAGAGCCATGGAAATGATATTATACAATGAGAGTCATTGGGCACTGATGTTATAGTAACTGATGCACAGCAGTTACACAAGATATCACATTGAACTGATAAATAGGTCTTGTGGTGGTTGGCTAGTTTCCACCCAGTTGTGGGTGCTAGTGTAATAACTTAAATGAGCCTCCCATATCCTTTCCCATTTTGGGTCATTACTGAACAAAAAGGCAACAAGGTCGGGAGGTTACTGTATCATTGGCCATCCTTAACCTGGTGGAACTAAATGTCCACCCAAGACCTTTTACTCGATATAGCCTATTTTGTGCTGAAATGGGACATTGGGGTGATCTCCCAATCAGCCAACCATAACGTATACGTTCGGAATTGGCAGTGGGCAGCACCAAATGTGCACAGAGCACTTGCACAATTTACAGTGCATAATTGCTGATTGATTGTTTGTTGAGTTGTTTGTGCTAAAGTGGTCGGTGTTACCTTGATTGAGCATTTTGTAGTAATCATGTGATTTGCACACACCAAGATGTTTAATATTTTGTTGCTTGGATCTGTTCATAAGTGCTTAATGAGTTATTTTCTGTTCTTCTAGACACCACCGAAAGGTCCAAATCGTCAGTATGACCCTTGCAACTGGGATGAGGAGTATTATATGGACTACGGTGGTTACAGTGGCCGTGGTGAGTCATTTGGTTCCAGCCGGGGTGGCAGGTAATTGTGTTAGAACTCTTGAACTTGCTTGTACATTTAGTGTTATAACTTGCAAATATCTCCACACATATTGTTTGATGTGTTCAAATATATATTATATATATTTTTTTAATTTCAGTTGTGGAATGTCGCTAAATTAGGCTTTCAAATGGTCTTGCAGATTTAGCATTGAATAACTTAATAGGTACAACTACGACATTATTGCAACCTGCTTGCAGCATGCCTCTAGTTTGATTCGATTTACTGTGTGGCATGGCATTTTACTTGCACCTAGCATGTCATTTCTTGGCAGAAATATTAGTGGATGCTCAGCTCGGTATAAGTTTATAGTCAGCGATTTTTTGGCAATAGGCTTAATGTTAATGCAGTGGTGAGGCATCATTGCTGTAATTCATTGAGTGAGGATTATTTGTGAGTTTCTGCAGCGGACCTAATAGCCTGCAGATACTGGTATGATAGAGATCGTAAAGGTTTACTTGCTAGGGACGAAATGTGTGATATTATCAATTTTCTGTCAGTTGATTATGTCAGGTTGGTTATGTATTTTCTTATCTGTGTGTTTGTGATACTATTTTATATTTCTTGTGTTGTACCTTGTGTAATATTTCATAATAGTAATAAACATAATAAGAATTTTTGCTTCACCCCTGTTAACGGTGCAAAGTATTGCAATCAGCGTGTGTATTTGTCTGTCGGTCTTTTCGGCGGTTAGCAACAGTGCTGTGAGTTTCTTTCAAAATGGTAAGTTAAAACAAGGGTGGAGAATGCGGTGACCAACTTATTGCATGTTAAGAATTATTTGTTTTTCTATTTTGTGTTTGTATAAGGGGCGGCAGGATGGGTGGTGATTATCGCAGTGGTCGTTCTGGGCCACCGCCGATGAGAGGTAGACGTGATGACTATGATGATCGTCGAGGTGGTGGTGGCAGAGGATATGGAGGAGGAGGTGGCGGGTATGTAGCTTGCTCTCTTGCATATGTAAGGTCAGTAGATACTTGCTATCAGTGTTTTGGCACTGTTGGTTGTGCACCATTCTGTAGAATAGAGATGTACACTGGTGTGCTGCTGCCAACAACAGTTAATGTCACCTGTATGTATAGGTTTTCATATTCTTTTAGAAAATGCCTGACCCATCTAGTTGTATTCAGCATTTCTTACCACCCCCGCGTGACCATAAACTTACCTCCCGGCTCAGAAATGCTTTCACATATCCTAGACCTCGCCTCCGAACCAACTGTTACAAATCGTTCGTCCACCAAGCTCTGTTTAAATTCCAATAGGCTTTTACTCACTTTTATATCCTACCTTCATCATTAGCCATCTGTAACCATTTTTGTAGTTTTCTGTCTTCTCTGTTTCTCTTTCCCTTTCCTCTTTTGTTCCCCTTTTTCCTATTTGTTATGTATTGTGCTTGTTGTTTGTTTTGCTTTGCTTCTGTTGTGATAAGTCCACTGGACAGAATTTATTAGTCAACCGGCCCTGCTGCCACTCAGAACACTTCACGCCACTGTATTTGTACACCAGTTAATTTTGTTTGTTATTTTGAATGCTGTGATATTTAGCCTTCTGGCTACAACAATAATAAAATCTGAATCTGAATATATACTCAGCTGATATATTTCAAACACTTACTTAAATTAGAATCTTTGGTGGTATCCAGGATTGGAAGATATCACATTATTTATTTTTTGTAAGAAAGTCTGTCATTAATGACATGCATGTTATAATATACCATTTTGTTCTGTTATTAGATATTATAAGAAAACGTGTAAAACATAGCTTACAGATGGTGACAAAAAGTTATGAAGGTTGCATTTAACACTGCTTTAGTAATTAGTTACACAGTAATAAGTTAACTCAGCATTCTTGTTAGTGTAACAGTGACTACTGCAGAAAAAGTCAAACTGCTCTCGATCAGTTAACAAAACTGAGGAAATATGTTAATCTGCATCTGATTAGCAGCGTGCACTGCAGTCTCTTCAGTTGTACTTGTGTCAAGCTCTCTGTGTAGAAATCATGCCCAGCAGTATCCTTTGGACGCTGTTGGAAATTACACATATGATTGAACTAAAAGCAAAAATAGTAGAAGTTGTAATAGTCATTGTTGTTAGTAATTTTTGTGTGACATGTTTACAAATCCCGTGTCATATGTGTGTCCTATTGTAGTTATGGAGGCCGTAATCAGACCAACACATCACAAGTTAGCATACCACAAGATGTAAGTAATGTCCAGTTATATGTTTTGTGATTTTGTGGGTCATCTGTTTGTCTCAACACGTTGAAGAATCATAACAGTATTTTCAAATCACACAGAGTATTTTAGTCCTGTCACTGTTGAGCATCTTGTCATTGGAGTTGAAGTTGTGTTAGGTACAAGATACAGATTTTCAAATGGTAATTTTCTGTACACAGACAGTGTTTGATTGTGATGTTTCAGCTAGCTGGACTGATCATTGGGAAAGGTGGTTCGCGGATCAAGGAAATTCGGCAACAGTCTGGTGCATCAGTGTCCATTGCTGACCCGGATGAAGGATCTGATGATCGTATCATTACGATAGTTGGCACCAACGATCAGATACACTGCGCCCAGTACTTGCTGCAGATGAGGTGTGCACATTTCTGTTAGTTGTTTGATGACTATTTTGCAAAATCCCAACAGCTGTGTTTTGCGATGCATAGTGTCAGTCACCCATTCAGACCATATATATATATTTTTTTTTCATTTGGTTAAATTTTATGCAGTCGGCCAGAATAAGATAACTTGTATGTTTACTTTTTTATTTCTTCGCCACTTGATGGTGTTGGCGAAGACATTTTGTTAAGCTGTTCTGATGGAACGTTCATCTGTCCATGCAGTCAGATATTGTTACCACGCTATCTCATGAACGGCTTGTTTGTTCATACCTCACCTGGTCAGATCAATTGTGTTTTCAAGATAGTTGATGTGGGAAAAGTTGAATGGTGAGGGTTGGATAGAGATAGAGAAATTACAATGGCACACAATACGTTTGCATACAAAGTGCAACATGACAAATGTGTTAGGCATAAGACATTTAGTTTGTTGCACTTTGTAGTAGTGATTGTAGCTGTAGAATACGAATGGTCTTCACAATATGTATTAACAGTAGAACAACAGAGTAGTTCTATACAGCGTTTGATGTGTGTTATTTCAGTGTGAAGCAGCGTCATTACTAGCCAAAACAGAATTGTCACCTACAAAGTGTTGTCTACATTATGCTGATGCTGCACACTGGTGTACTGATGGCTTTACAGGAGTTGCATTCTGAGTGGAACAATGAGTGCATCTTTGAACATGCAAGCATAAAACACTTGATGTATTGTCAACGCAGACTGTTTCTAGATGTGAAAGAAATTGATGTTGCCAAGACTCTGCCATCTGTATGTGTTGTATCCAGTTATGTACAAACTATAAAGCAGTGTATTCAATAATCTTCAGGTGTGCTAGTGAATGGTAGCATTAACGTGCTACGTTCACTGACTGACTGATGTATATCATTTAGAGTAGTACTGTTAATGTTGGCATTTTGATGTTAGTGTTACTGTCTTACAAACTGTTTACATGTGTGAATATATGGCACCATTATGAATGAACGCTTATGGTTTTTAGGCCGTATCACACATAGCGTGGTCTGTGTGTTTGTGTGTCTGTCTGTATTGGGCACACAGGTGAGTTGTGCTAAAACGGCTGAGTCGATTGAGGTATTGTTTGGGGGCTCACTTATGTGGGTCCAAGAAACTATGTATTAGATGGGGTTCAGATCCCCCACGGGTAGGGGACTTTTGAGGGGCACATATGCCGGCCCATTCTATTGTACCATTGTATCTGCCGCAGGCGATTGTGTCTGCTCAGCACATGCAGCAAATGAGTGCATTTTCCACTTTGAGGGGTGGCAAGACATCAATGCGGTCTTTTGCCAAATTACTTTAGACACTTGTGTATATAGCACAGTGCATCAATAAGATTGAAAGATATTTCCTGTAAACTCTCATAGGTGATGTGGAGAGCCTGGCTGACAAACGTTTTATGCATTAAAAAGGTTTGTCAGCCAAGCTCTACAGATATGATTAAGGGCAAAATTTAAAAAACTGGTCACGTGATCCTGACCATGTGAATTAGGAAGTAAGTAGTCTGTTATCTGAAAGCTGCCACTTGAAATAGTCCGCCTACGTACAAAATTTGGTGACTCACTTCAGTTATGCCGGAGATATGATTGCGGGTGTCAAAGTTTAAAATGTGTCATGTGACCCTGACCACGCCCTTTTAGGGATGGTTTGTCATCCAAAAGCTAGTTTTTGATACTGTAAGCAAAAGTTGATGATTCTAGCTTTAGCCGTTCCAGAGATATCATTATGGGCGTCAAAATTTATAGTGGGTCACGTGACCCTGACCACGCCCCTTTTAAGGGTGATTTGTCATCCATATGCTGGGACTGGACATGGCCTATGTGTGTTCAAAATTTGACCACTCTAGCTTCAGTCGTTCCAGAGATATGGTTGGTGCCCACCAAAATTTAAATGGCTCACGTGACCTAACCACGCCCCTTTCAGCGATGATTTGTCATCTGCAGGCTAGCACTTACTGCAGTCAACCCATCTATCAAATTAGAAATCTCTAGCTCCATCCATTATGAAAATACGAAATGTGAT
>Ga0209363_1001596_pt1 | contig 11057 bp, 10 predicted proteins | sample WorMetexBAHAMAS3_FD_187385 | JGI IMG/M metagenome (GOLD analysis project Ga0209363, IMG submission 187385) | Marine gutless worms symbiont microbial communities from Max Planck institute for Marine Microbiology, Germany - Inanidrilus exumae... | ecosystem: Host-associated > Annelida > Digestive... | reverse complement strand
CAGTATGACCCGATCAAAGGTCAAGGTCATGAGCCACATTGCCATACCTTTGTACAGACCAAAACAACAAATACTTAAACATAAGATTAACTTATATCAGGTAAGTATTTATAGGACTTAATAATTCCTTCACTCTCATTGTCCACACCAGGATTCATGCCTGTGTGCACAGCTGTCTGACTCGGACATGTCGGATGTTTGTTTTTGTAGCAGCAGGCCAACAAGTGGTAACTTATAAGCTGTTACACGTTCATCTTGCAATTGTTTGTACATATGTATTTAAACAAGTGGTCAAAGAATTTTAACAAAAGGCTGCATTGCAGGGGGGAGGGGGGCACGTCACTTTGCCAAGTTTCATGCCGATTGTTAAAACTGCTGCAAAGATATGGCCAATTTTGCAATTTTCAAGATAGCAGCTGTCTTTGATTTCAAGAATTCAAACTTTTTATTGCTAATACTGTTCACAGCGTCAGTATTTGTCATCTTGCCAAATTTTGTACCAGTTGGCCAAACCTTTGCAGAGATATGGCAGTTTTTCTATTTTTTAGATGGTGGTCATCAAACCCCCACAAAATTACCACTTCCCTTTGGAGACATGCATGCCCATCTACAACATGGTTCCTTGGGCCCACCTGACCCAGCCATCCAAAACAGTTTCTTGATCAGTTCAGCTATTTTCGCAGGGTTCACGAACGTGACCAACAGACAGACTGACCACGCTACTCTGTCTTTAGAAATAGGCCGCTAACTCTGTGATGTGGCCTAGCGAAGATACATTGGCTTGAGCAGTTTCACCCCTTGGTGCTTGGACATTATTGGTTTTGTGACAGGAAGAACATCGTCGTCCCTAACTGCAGAAGAGAAGGCTGTTCTAGCAAAAAGCTGGCAGTTATGATCAGTTGACATTGTATAGATGTATTTTGTGAGTGTGTATGGTGTACTCTGTGTCTGAGACTGTGTGCATGTGTGCTGGATAGGTACGGAGGCTGCTACTGGAACATTGAAACAGCCGTCTGCATACAGCAACGTTGTACGCCCTACTGTATGTACTACTGCTACAGTTTTCTTTAAGCAGAACATCTCAGATTATTGTCAATATCACTTTTTAAAGCCGATTAATAGGGCCCACAGTTTTCCACGAGCCGCGGAATTTGGCCGTTGCCGCGGAATTTCCGTGTTTCCACGGAATTTCACGGAATCCCACGTAAACACGGAAATTACGTGGCAACGGCCAAATTCCGTAAGTCTGTATTGCTGTAGTAATTGGCCTGTTGACTTCAGTGACGCATTTTCACGTTCAGTTTGCTTACTTACTTAAGTTTTTACTTACTGGACCTTTGTAGATGAAGATGACCGCTGATTCATGAGTCTGTTAGTCAAGTACATAAATGGGCCAAAGTCGGCACAGTGTAGTCTATAATGGGCGGCCGCGGTAAGCCGCGGAATTCCAAGAATTTGCCGCGGTGAGCCGCGGAATTTGGCAAATGGCACCGCTGAATTTAGCAAAATTTGCCGCGGAAAACTGTGGGCCCTACCGATTAATTCCCATTCCCTTAAGATGCCTTCATCTTCATTACAAAAACTTATATGGTGCCTCTTACAGACGCTCTGTAACATCATACAGTAGGCCTAGCTAAATCTAAAAAGTGCGTCTTCGGCTTCTTGTGGAAGCTGGCATGGGAATGAGTCTGTTTGATACCCATTGATGGAGCATTCAACGTGCATGGCCAGGTGACTGAAAAGATTGTTACACATTTTTGCATTTTTATGCTTTCGCCACACAACAGTTAGTCCGGACAGTTACTACAATATCTCATGAAAGCCTTGAACAATTTTGATAAAACTGACAGGAACTATTCACTAGCCCATACTGATGACATGATTAGTTTCTGCAGATCAAAGGACAAGGTCACAGCAGACCGTCCACGTCGATGCTGGGGGATCAAAGTCCACCATCCAGTTCTTCAGTCTCTATAACAGGGTTTCCACAAACCTGGTAAACATGGAAAACCTGGAATTGTCAGGGAATTTTGTAAACCTGGAAAAGTCAGGGAATTTGCAATATGTGGGAACCCTGTATAATGATTAACTGATTACTGCAGCAGGCAACTCATAGATAAGCTGCAATGAGTGCTGAACTGTACAGTTCAAGTCGTATTAGGAGGTCATTGTCTAGCTCACATAACTCCACTGCTGTAAGGCCGTCTTCACTGCTTGTACGTGAGAAAGCAGATGACATTCAAGCTGTGTTTTCTAGTCTACATGGTGATGAATGGACTGGAAACATCTTATGCATTCACCTAGGCCTGTCACAACTGTCAGTACATACAGCTGTCGTGATCTCATTCTGCTTAATACAGAACAACACCTTGGCGTGTAGGCATTCTGTGTGGCTCATTTGCCTGTGGATATTTAGACTGCATCATAGTCGCTGAAAACTGAGCCAGTAATTAAAGTGGAAAATAAACTTCCTTGCCGAATATACACATGCAGAAATGGCTAGTTGAAAAGGAGGAGAGGATGGTGTAAAAATAGAGCCAAGAATTTCTTTACTGTTTGTATTTGAACTGGATGATGAATGCAAAATCATTATGAACAAAATGTTAAGGATAAAAGAAAATATATTCCTGGCTGCCACTTGGTTAGATGGATAGAAGGTGACACTGTCCACTTATGCATAGCTGGCAGCCAAGATCAGGCATCTGAAATATCTACTGGTCATTTGATGCAGTTGTTGAGAAAATACAGTATTATATTTTTATGTTATTTTTTGAAGGTGAATTCTGACTCGGATTCCGACAGCAGAGATGTTGACAGCATGAAACTGCGTGAACTACAGCTGAATGTAACTACTCGGCTATTTATCATGTAGAAGTGTAGCAGATTTATGTCAAGCACTACATTGTTATACCTTTCTGTCTGTTTTTCGTTAGTCTCATGCTGGTATTACATAGCAACAGCTGATCCATTATCAAGCAATAAATGCTGGAAAGAGTGCCATGATAGCAACTGACCACGGATTCTTAAACTAGGCTACAATATCTAATTTGCTCTGGCCGTATTTTTGATATTCGGCCTAGTTTTTGAGTCACGTGACTTTGAAGTTCCCATAAACGTCAGTTGCGAAGAGTCGACCATCAGTCCCCATATGGGGCTAATATGTTGCAGTATATTTTGTCACGGATGCATGTTCGCTTTTGCTGTGTTTGTTTCAGTTTTTCAGTACTAAGCCAAGAGATTGGCTGGGAAGAAAGTCTCCTTAATGACCTATTTTGTGTCGAGTGGGATGTAAAACCACAACTCAATCAATATTATGTAGCTGAAGTGTACAGCGGTATTTAGGTTTTTGTTCACATGTTTGTAACTTTGCCGTGTAATTGTTGGCCTAAGTCCTTACCAATGTAGGCAGAGGGGGCAGGTCTGGTACCATGGGTGGGAGGTTGAGATGCTTCTTTTGGGTTTTACCTAAGAGAAGCATTCCAAAGCCAGAGCAACATAGAAAAGATGTTATACAACGAGAGTAGTTAGGCACTGATATATAATAGAAACTGATGAACAGTCAGTAATTACACAAGATAATATATTGGACTGATAATAGGTCTTGTGGTGGTTGGCTGGTTTCCACCCTGTTGTAGGCACTAGCATAATAACTTAAATGAGCCTCCCTTTTGACGCTGAACAAAAAGGCAAACTGTATTGTTGGCCATCCTTAATCTGGCAGAGCTAAATCTCCACCCAAGACTTTGTCCCTGATATAGCCTATTTTGTGCAGAAAAGGGACGTTAATCTCCTAACCAACCTTGGCAATGTAGGAAAATACTTCCCGAAAACCATCAGAGGTCCTGGAGAAGTCCTGGAATTTTGAGGAACTGAATGTATGGGAACCCACACACTGCACTCAGTATTTGTAACCAGAACCAATGTTGCTGCAGCGCAAACTGCGACCATTAATCGTTAAAGATTTCACCATCCTGTCAATGTGTTGCTACCATGCCGTGCAAAATATTTGGCACTTTTTTGCAGCACTTCATAATGCAACTAGCAGCAGTAGCCATATGATACGATGGCATTGCACTGTAGACGTTAGTGAAAAGATTGAGTTTTCAAGTGAGCAACACAGTGTACGTTGATTGTATTGGTTAGGAGGACAAAGGAAGAAGGAGTGATGTATCAAAGCGATTGTCGGCTGCCGGCAAACGAAGGTCGCTGGCAATTATGCAGGACGGTGATGGTGATAAGTTTGACAATCGTCACAGCAGTGCGTCACAGCGCCGAGAGAGTCATTCGCGTGTCAGTGACACTGACATGTTTGTCTTGTCATCCACTCGAGATCATGCATCCAACGCAACCGAAGATGCTATCGTTGTTTCTGAAGATGAAACTGCTGCTGACATTGTTCACGAAGATGAAGATGAAGATGACGCTGTGGATGATGATGTTGTTGTTGGTGCTTATGCTGCTGCTGAAGAGCCATCAGCCTCTTCTTCCACAGATGTCATATCACCATCTTATACAGCATTATGTCGTGCCAAGCGTAGGTCATCTGTCCTGCCGCCAGTTCAGAAGTCATCTTTTGTACATGATGACAACGATGATGATGTTGATGGTGTTGAGGATACTGACAACGATGTCCAGGTAGAAATGAACATGCCTGCACATATTTTTCACATGAGCCTGAGTTAGCATCTTGTCCCCTTTATATTCTGTTCCCACCTGCATACACACAGAACCGTTGGGAATGATACATTTCACTTCATTTAGTGCTCAGACATTGTTGGTCATGTGACGGGATAGTCATCCAGCCGGTATGAAACCTGATCAAATTATCAGTTAGTAGGAGGATGGGGCGATGCAGGTTTTTTAGGCTGAATGCCCATCCTTTCACCCAACCGACCGTATCAAAGACTCAGCCTCCCCAGCCCGGGAAACAGCACTCGCTGGCCTCCACCTTGCTTGAACTGCCAACTGACACCTCTGATGTGCTGGCTGTCTGATGTCAATGCCCTGTAAATGCTGAATATGTTGATATGTTTAATGATGATTGGTAATGACATTTGCATATTTAGCAGCAAATACATGCACCATTTTACAGCACGTCGTTTTGCTGATGATAGCGGCATATAAGTAATTAGTTGAAAGATATTTTGCTCAGTGACTAGCAGGCTGACGACTATTACAGTTAATTTTTCTTAAAGCAGCTTATTTTCTGTGTTAATAATAATAATAATAATAGTAATATACTACGTCTTATCCAGACATGTAGTACTCGAGTCCAGTCTTGCTGGACTCGTACTTGCTTATTCTGGAACTCGGCCATTGTAAAATATGTGTCCTTATTCAAGTCCATGCATTCTGTCTGTTCCAGGATTAAGTGTACCAGTTGAGCACATGTTTAACCATGTTGGCATTTTATGCGACTAAATATGTCCAGTCTCTCGGATAAAACATTTTTGTCGCTTGTATTTTGTAAATGCAACAGTGTGTAAACAATGGCATGCATGACATTGCAGTAAGCATGGTCATGCACTTGATAGCACAGTAAACATTGAACTTGGGCGTTACGTTAAGACGACTCCAACTCGACAGCAGTGGACTCGGACTCACTCGACAGATGTTGGAGTCATTACAAGTCTGGTCTTTTAACTCTGAGTGGTCATAATTTCAAAGGTGGCACAGTTCAGCTTGTGTGCTGCATGGGTCTGCCCAACTGAAAGAAAACTCTGTGGATTATATAGTAGGATTTTCTTACACTCCAGATGTCCACCCTGTCGTGCAGGGAACATTATCTGGAAAAGAACCTCCAATGTGTCAAATAAGTTTGTTATGCTGCATGATGCCATGACCATTCATCCATCTTACTATTGAATTGAGTGCACTTGAACATGAATTTTAATGGTTGATGCACCTCTGCTTTGTTTCAATGCTTGTAGCAGACTTCATGCAGTTCACCTCTCAAGGGGAAGACACAATCGATATTATTGTTGACTTTTACTATAATTTTTTATTACTTGTGGGGAAAGGTCACAATTTTAACAGTTTTTGCCGTGCCAGTGAACGTACAGAACAACTATGTTGTGTATGTTGCATGGTGTAAGTTAGTCTTGCAATCTCTATACAGTATATGGCGTGTGCTTTGTACGCATAGATGGATCAAGCTTTAGTTGATTTACAGGCACGGCCCACAAGTGGTAAGTAACTGCAGACTTTCTTTCGATTTTTATGTCTGCATTTAGCCTTTATACTGTTCGTTAGTTTCGATACTGTTTGCTAGCAGGAACGGCATTCGGTCGTTTAAAAGATTGTGCCATTTATCCCTAGACAGTTTTTTAACGGAATAAGTGAAGGAAGTAAACCAGCTCCCTTTGATTCCGCTGGAAAGCGGCCGTCATAATGGAATTGATGATGTTGTAATGTAGTGTTGTGTCATTTATTTGGCGAGTGCCATTTTGTGTAGTTTGCTGGGTGAGTGTTCTCCTGATGCAATATCTAGGTGCTGGTTGTCTGTTAGACCTGGTTCATTGTCTGGCCAGGTGACCCAACCAGGATTAATTTGGTTTTGTTAACTGTTTTGTGGTCTTGATTGTTGCAGGTTTAATTTCTGTGTGATGCCAGTCAGGCACTGGATGTTTTTCGTGGTCTTCATTATTGTTTTTTAGTTTAGTTCTTCTGTGTTGTTCCTTGGGTGACAGGAAGACACTCTGCCTGTAAAATACCTGCTCCTATTATCTCTGAAGAGCTTCCCATCCAATCTTGGATTTACTCTGGAAAGAAGACATCCTGCTCTGCCTTCTCTCTTTTTAATGATCCTTTTCTACATGAGCCTGAACTAGCCAGCTCTCCATCAGTTTTGTTCCAGAAGAGAACCTTTGGGATGACCTGCCTTTGTGGCCGAGTGGTTAACGCACTCGGCCACCATGTGCAGTAGAGCGCGACGCGCTCAGTGACCGGGGTTTGACTCGGCCGGGCGCGTCCGCCTATCAAAGAATTATTTCTAATAATTCCTATGCACATGATGAACAGGGAGATAATCCTAGGCAGGAAAAAGAAGGTTCGACGGTGTCCTCTATAAACTGTGACCCTCGTGAGATGCCAGTACCAGCCAAACTTGGAGTTACGCAGGAAAAGTAGGCTGGGGAACACAAACTGTAAGAAAGTTAGTAAATATATTTGGCAGTAATGACTCCTTCAAGGAAACTTAGGACACAAAGTAGATTTGCATGTATTTGTTGTCGTTGGTGATCTTTACATGGCACTTGATGACATCTGTTTGATCAGTCATTTGATTATAATATTAGCTGAAAAAATACTCATTTTACTGGTCGCTGATACTTACGCTTCCAGCAAGCTAAATCTCATTTGGATGTTGTCATACATGCTCAGTATTGTCATGTGTGGTTGCAGAGTCAGAGACGGTTGATGACCGAGTGAGTGATGAGGGTGAGAGTGCGGATGAGGATCAGGATGAGGATAAGGTTAAGAAGTGGTCAGAACTGATGAAGCAGTGCAAGTAAGAATGCGTGTCTTATTTAGTTCATTGCTACTAATTTTCATAATGCCTTTCTGTAAACTGACAATGGTTTTCTTCGGCACGTGGGCGAGAGGTCCCGCAGGTGCTGCTGTTGGGTTTTACCTAAGAGAAGCATTCCAAAGCCAGACCCTCGCAGAAAAGATATTGTATAACGAGAGTCGTTAGGCACTGATATGTTATAGGAACTGATGAACAGCAATTGCAGAAGATACTGCATTGAACTGATAAATAGGTCCTATGGTGGTTGGTTAGTTGGTAATAACTTAAATGAGCCTCCTCTGTCTTTTTTTATTTTGGGTCAGAACTGAACAAAAAGGTAACGTGGTCGGGAGGTTACTGTATCATTGGCCATCCTTGACCTGGCAGAACTAAATCTCTACATAAGACCTTGTGCTCAACATAGTCTATTTTTGTGCTCGCAGAAGTCAACCAATGTTTTCCTTCAGTGCTTTGACACTGTTGGTGACAGGAAAGACATGCAGACTGTAAAAAACCTTTTATCGCTTTATCCAGAAGTTTTAAGTAACAAAATTCCGCTTATAATATCAAAACTTTTCTCACTTGCAACACCGGCTGCTTGGGGTCTTAGACCCTTTTGGCGTCCGCCTCTGTTGAGTCCTGCATACGTTACTGTTACATGGAATACATCAGTCGAGAAAAAGTTGCTGATGATGACGATGATGATGGTCAAAGTGGCCGTGATTTGATTGACGTGTGTATACAGGAAATTGTATAAGAAGGGTCGTTTGGTGGAGGCCTACTCGTGTGGCACTGAAGCATTGAAAATCCACTCCGGTCATGAACGTGCTAATCAGTTTGTTGCCAAAATCCGAGATATTGTGTGTAAGTTTCTACACTGTTGTGGGTTATGAATATTTTTAATTTGTACTGCTGCAAAAATCTGTCAGAAATTGCAAAATAGTGAATTCCGCCTTAAGCAACATGTGGGTTGTGTCACTTTTTTGAGAAAAACCTTGATGATGGTTGATAGGTACTATTACTGAAAATCCCCATGTGGGCCTTTGGGGCCCAAATTATTGGCCTGTGTTGTCTGTGACCTTGGTATGTACATCGACTCTGATGTTTCAATGAGGTCAAACGTCACCAAGACTGTCAGTGCTTGCTTTGCCTCACTTCGTGAGCTATGAAGCGTCCGCCGATCTGCTCCCAGATCCGTTCTCCAGTCACTGGTGTCATCGCTTGTCCTGACACAGCTGGATTACGGTAATGGATCACTCGTCGGCATCCTGGTTTAGTGATAATTGCCTACATAAATGCAGTATGGTCATTCGGTTTGAGACTGGATTGCCAAGATTAAAGTTCAGTCTGAGACCAAACTTTGGTCTCAAACTTTGGTTTAAGTTCAGTCTTAGATTTTGGTCGCAGACAAAACTTTAGCATTGCTTCATATTTTGCATTAATAGGTCTTAGACAGGACTTCCAGTCTTAGTCTTAGACGTTGTTCTTACCGGAATATAAAGTGACCCATTGACTTGTAACTGTGATCAGACCAAGAAGACAGTCTCCGTGAAGATGACAATGAGGTTGAAGGTGGAGATGATAACAATGAAGATGCTGCTGAGCGACAGAATTCTGACGATGAAGCAGAGGAAAACAGTTATTCACTGTCAGCTGAAGAAGAGGAGGAGTATATCAGACTCCTGCAGCAAAGCAAGTGAGCCCTACTTTCATGTGTTAAATTGTGTGATTATGCAGCTATGCAAACGAGTTTAAAGTCTTCACCAACGTTGCACCATCACCTGTTTCTTATTTACTAGCCTAGGCTGTTCTGTTTGTTCCTTACTTATTTATTTGTTATTGCAACTCAGATTTGCTATCAATTAATCTGAGGTAATTAACATTGTGATACACATATAAAAGTAATATATAGCAACACTTGACACTGCAACTGTAGAGTTGCAGTGAAGAAAATTCCGCCATTATGCTGTATTTCACTGTAGATTTTTAAAAATGTATTCTTGGTGGCCTAGCTTCCACTAAAGTTTGTTTAATGCCTCATGGCACTTGCATGGAATTCACTGTTCTGCTAGACTGTTACAGCGCATTCATTGAGTAAGAGCATTTCATTCTGTTTGCCAGCATCTGCATCAATAGCATCTGCATCAATATGAGTTCAGAGTTCAGAGTAAAACAATGTAAATGAGCCCGATGTTTTGAGTAGTGTCTGATAAACGTAATACCTTGTACTGGCATTGCCGTAAAGGGAGCAATGTCTTTCCATCAGGAGTCTGGTGGTGCATGAAGGAAGACCACTGGTTAGGATTAGTGCTTTGTTTTCCCTTCAGTGTTTTGTTGGTGATTGGAAGGACATATAGCCATGAAAAACCTTCTGTTAATCCCCTCGGGAACACGTGGAGGAGGAGAACCAGAGGGGGAGATCATGTGACCCAGGTTGACATGGAAAAACGACCAATAAACACAAGTATTGGTAGGACTACTATTATGCTTTTGCCATCCAAAAGTGTAGGCGAAGGCGTTATTTTTTGTGAATGTGCATCCGCCGCGTTAGTTTGCCAGTGCATTCGTCCAGGCAGATGTTGATACCATGATACCATTGAAGTCTGTCTAGTTTCATAATGAAATATTGTTGATGCTGCGTGTGTGTGTTGTGTGTGTGTGTGATAGGCAGAGTATGAGGAATGATGACCTGAAAACGGCACTTCGCCTTGTTGACGATGCGCTGAATCTGTTTAATGAAGATGATCGCGTCTGGTCATACCGACGGAAGCTGATCTCGATGATTCAGGCAGCTGGACTTTCAGCATAACTTTGTCGCACGAATTTGTTCATTTTGTTGCACTGTTTTTTGTTATTATCCATGCTGCATAAGCTTCATGTCCGGTCATGTATTAAAATTTTGGTGGATTTGCTGAAGGGGTTTTGAAGTCATGGGGGTTGCATTTTGCTCCAAATGTTCAGCGTGCCCTAATTCGAAACTATGCGTCGGATGCTAACGTTTTAGAGATGGCAAGTTGTGTGGGGCTCGGATTCCACAAATGCCGTGGGGTGGAAAAGTTTGATTTTATGTTTGTTTGTCTGTCACACTTTCAAACGACAAATTGTGCGACCGGCACTTTGCGTGGGTACGTGAGTGGGTACAAACTTTTAAAAATTTAGTTTTATCCACTGAAATTGGTGACTATATATATATATCAGTTATGATGAAAATTGATATGGGTACACCGTGGGTCCACTCCCTCTTGCCAAATTTGGTCATTGGGGAAGGGGGTGCATACAGCAGTCCCCAAACTTAAATGTTTGGTAAATATTGCTGTTTTTTGGCATTTTGCTACCCAAATGGGCAAGGATATATACTGACCAGGGATAAATTTGGCACGGCAAAATACAACACTGGTTCATTCCCTCGTACAGAATTTGGCCCATATCGGGGGATGGGTGGGTTCAGAAGACCCAGAAACTGTTAGATTTGGTCAGTACCATGGTTTTGGTCGATCTTTCAGCATTTTTTTCCGTTTTCACTCCACATGGGTGACAGTGTATGCTGGTC
>Ga0209363_1001595_pt1 | contig 11058 bp, 11 predicted proteins | sample WorMetexBAHAMAS3_FD_187385 | JGI IMG/M metagenome (GOLD analysis project Ga0209363, IMG submission 187385) | Marine gutless worms symbiont microbial communities from Max Planck institute for Marine Microbiology, Germany - Inanidrilus exumae... | ecosystem: Host-associated > Annelida > Digestive... | reverse complement strand
GACTAGGGGGTTTGGGGGAGCGTCGTAAGCTCCCCCAGCGAGGTCCGGGGCGGGGTCTGGATCCACCCCATGGTCAGTAACTCAATCTTACAGTCAGCGTAATATTACCTTCCATACGGTATTAAAATGGGTGGTTTGGGTACTTCACTGATTGCCACCATCCCCGAATGGGGCGTGGTTAGGTCACGTGCAAAATTCAAATTTTGGTGGGCACCAACCGTATGAGTTCTCACGTCGATCGTTTCAGGTGCTGTCAACGTAGGTGAACGGTCAGTGTGATAAACTAGTGACCGTCGTTGGTCACCAGTTTATCACACTGATCGTCGGCATTTATTTGTGTACAGCACGATGGGCGCAAGGCAGTGCGTCGCGCGGGTCTGTCAGCGGCAGCGGAGACTTGTCTCTATGTGACGATAATACAGGCCAGAGACATCGTATAAAACGACCTGCTTTTGCACTGCCTCAATCAAAATTTTATCTTCCCTTTCATTTGCCTATCATCACAGTTCATTCTCGCTGTATAGGCCAACTGGATCACTTGACTCGTGCTGGCTGAGCTTCATTAATATTCACAGAACGTTGGCGGTCGACGGCGTTGGTGAGAACGCTACTTAAGGGTTCGTTCACACCTGATGCGTTGCGCTGCGGTGCCGCGCGATGCATCCAGTGTGAACGAAGCTTAAGGCGACAACACACCTTGCCGATGAAATCGAAGAGGTTGAAAACAGCAATGAGAACGACTGGCATCCAGCTGCCGAGGCGACAGCTGACAATCTCCGACTCTATGCCCGGAAATAACGACAAAGTCACAAAGTAGACGATACAGATGAACGCCATGTACGGCCAGACGCATTTCGACACCTCGAACCGAGCCACCAAACCGTCTACAAATATTGCATCGACATTAGTCCTATAGTCGTTCATTTGTTACAACAAATTACAATCGTTTCCATCGTTCGTATACTCTAGAAATGTGTACATTATCCTGTTATCTTTTGATAACCTTTTGAAACCATATGCTACAAGCGGTGACGTGTATATTGCGAACATTCATTTTACCGCGCGACCTATATGTATAGCGCAGCATATGCTGCAACTCTCTGTCCGTCCGTCCATCTGTCCGTATGTCCGTCACAAGTCGGAGTTCTATCAAAACGACTATGATCAAAACTGGTATGCAAGAGAGAGTAGGCCTACACGCTGCCGTTGTGACACATGTGTAATTCACTGTCAGGTCAAGAAGTAAACGATTGAGGAAGTAAATAAGTAACGAAGAAAGTATAAGGAAGGAAGTAAGGAAGGAAGAAAGCAAGGACTGAAGTTAAGTAAACAAGCAAACAATTTGAAAATCAGGACGCATTACCGCATTGTTCGTCCCGGGGGTGAAGCGCATTTACTGTATGGGATGCCTAGATTAAATATGTCACTCCTGAAATTATTCTGGTAGACATTATTATTGATCGACATCCATGATCAGCGGACATGCATACAGACACACTGATTGCAGTACAGAGGCGAAAGCAATAATCGTCTGAAGATCGTCTTACTGAGAACACTGTCCCAGGTGCTCATCTGTTTCCGGTAGGCACGCCCGAGCCAGCGTCTGCCGTCGTCGTTTGTGACAGTTGGTCTCAGCGCATCACTGGTCACTCGAGCGCCGCGGTCAGCAGCCGCCACTGCCGTGTCGCAGTTCAGTGACGACGAACCGTTCGTGGGTGACTGAATGACCAGCACGCCGTAGCTGTCGTGCGCGCTGCCGCCTTCCAGAATGTCTACCTTGACGCCGTCCACATCGCCACATTTCCTCGTAGATCATCGAAAACAGACGCCCGAAACAGACTTCTAAGCCGATCACAAAATGTTGGCGCAACAGCGACCACCACCGTCTGAATGTTTATTTGTCTGTCTGTTTGTCTGTCTGTCTGCATTACATATTTTGCGCATTGTCCGTTTTGGCACAATTGAATGAAACAACTAGAAAGCGGGGCAAAGCCCAACATGTAGACCACCCGGCACCGGCGGCTCACGCAAACGCGACTGTGCATGTCTTACTTACTTACAGACAGGCTATGCTATTGTCACTTAGTGAATGACGTTTAAAATCAGCCCACAGAGTATCTTAGCCATGACATGTATACCTAATCACCCATGCACATTAGCCACTAGCTGTCAGACATTACTGAAACAGAGTTCACGAAATTTGTATCAGACTCCTGGGTTGGATGGACGGAAAGGTTTGCAGCCAAGAACATATGTCTTTAATCATTAATATTTTTAATGATTTTGCTTTCATCATCCATGACAGCATACAGGGTACTTAAATTCTTGGCTCTATCTTATATCATGTTTCTCTTACGACTGACCATTTTTGCATGTGTGTACAGTATGCAGCGTCTGGAGATCCTTTCTTATATTATTCTGGACAACTCCTTGTTGGTCCCGCACTCTCAGTAGTGTTTTACTTTACTTGGACCACTTTAATTTTTGTGAATGATGAAATGATTGATTTACTTCATGTTAACTTTCTAGGATTTCAAGAAAATCGACTGATTGAGTTAAGGTTAGGTCAGTTTGAAGACGTTCTTTCCCCAATCCCAGCCAATCTCTTGGTTTGGTACTGAAGAAACTAGACCCAACACAACAAAAGCAAGCAGCACATAAATGAAATGATCTAAGCTAACACAAAAAAACACAATGCTAAACCTAAACAAACGCACAAGAACGGAATAAACCAGCGTGCAAATTTAAGAACTGTGCACATCATTGTGCCCAACTGTCGTACAGCATACAGCAAAGAACAGTTCCGATTATTTTCCCTCCTAATACGCTTCCGCGCTTCTCAATTCCGTACGCACGAGAACCCAGCTGTCGGTGCGTGAGATGCGTTACTTACTGGCTCACGTTCGACTCGAAGACACTTACTAAGCTTACTTCTTCGCCGGCGACGACGGGTTCAGTGGACGGACGCATGATGGCGCGCTGGTCGTCGCTCACGGCCGACGACCGACACACGGACACGTAGAACCGGACGAACTCGGTACAGCGAGTGGCGTGGAACGCCGCGCAGCAGACGACAACGAACGCCAGAGACACGCAGAAGAACAGCAGCGTGCTGTCACTGACATTGCGCATCATCGCCTTCGTGATTATACGGTTCACCGACACTATCAGTCCGGCGGCGCCTGAACAACGCCAGACAACGCTAAAATGCTACCGAAGACTCTCTACACGTCTTGCTCCAATTAACTACATACATAAAGCAGATGAGAGTAGCTTTTTTGATACCGTCAGATGCAATGATTACAGAATGCAAAAAATCAATAAACAACTACAAAAACAAGGTCTCGCCCTAACGGGACGTAACACTACTGGCCCGCCGTCGCGTGCTGCCACCTGGTGAATTATGTTGCGCCGCCGTGGAGTGTTACAGACGATGAAAGACGACGACGACAGACGACGGCAGACGACGACAGACGCCAGAGAGCAAACCAATACTGACTCCCTTACACTATGTGTAGGCGGGCCAGTAATAATCGACAAACGAACTCACGGGGGAAAGAAGCAAATATATACGACAACTGTGACATTGTTAACTTCTCTGACATGTCAACATATCAAGAGAAATCAGAGCACGTTATTTATTTACATTATTTTACATTATTATTTTACACTATTTTACCATACTATCGAAACAGCCACTTTAGAAGAACCGAAATTAAGTCTAATAAAGTTTAAAAGCTTTGGCACAAAACAGAGGCTAGAACATTACTTTTACTTTGCAATCTGATTGTGGCAAGTACGTTTAAATTACTTTAAAAAGCTCCTACTCGAAGTCACACCAACCACTCTAGCAACATTTTTCTCCTGTGATCGTGAACTATAACCTATGAGTGGCTATTCGGCCACTTTGGACGCAAAGTTGATCATTAAACTTGACTTAAACTTGACTTAACTTAACTTGACCTACGAATCTGACCTAGATATGGTCAAGTTTAACCAGAAAGCCAGATCTAGGTCAAAGGTTATTTCGTTCAAAGTCATTGTTTGGATACAACAGACAAACGGACATACTCACACATCGGGTCGGACTGATCGCTTTACCTGGCTTTTGAGCGACGTTAATCTACCGTATCGTATCGTATCGTATGACGTACGTACTTTCGCCGGTCATGACGGCCTGCGTGTATCTCGGTGGCAACATGCTTGTATAGCCGTAGAAACTCGACTGCTGAACTGAAATACAGGCAACATACAACCACAATCACACTGCAATTTGACATTTAGCAGGTCCCAAGTGCTCGAGAGCGTATATGCACTGCATTTACAATAACATGTCATACAGGGCCTATTACGCCGGCCACGTGTAGTGGAAAGCGTAACGTAACGGTCTGGTGTCCGTCCGTCTGACCGTCTGTCTGTTTATCCAGTCTGCATACTCGCTGTAACTCACCAGAGGCAACATACAACACGGCCAGCGTACATTTTCGGCCTGACAATAAGATCGACCGAAAAACTTGTATGGTTTACAAAGATTTAACATGATTTAACACGAAGAAGCATCTACGAAATTGAAAGTCCATGTCTTATTGAAGACAAGGAAAAAGACAAAAGACCAAATCACGAATCTCAGAATACTGATGAACAAGGCACGCCAGCACCAGCAACCACTCTGCATGTGCTTTGCGGACTTCAAGAAGACATGAAGATGGTGACGAGGGAGACCGTCGATGGATTTCAAGGTGGACTACAAATTGCAGGGCGAATAGTCAAGAACGTACGCTGTGCTGATGACATATATCCTGTTGGCCACTTCGATGGCAGAACTACAGGAGCTGATGATCGTCTAGACCGAGTCAGCCGTAAATACAGCCTACTCATCAACGTCGACAAGACCAATGTAATGGCGAGCGACGGCATATCGTGCCGCATACTCATTCAGAATGAGCAACTGGAGCAGGTGGATACGTTCCCGTACTTTGGGTCCCTGATTACAGCAGATGGTGAATGTACGACGGAATTCTGTACCAGGTTAAATAGGGGCAGGCGATTGGGGCATCACTGCAGAAAATGTGGAAGTCACATCATATCGAGTTCAACGAAGATAGCCTAAGACTAATGGAAGCGCTAGTGTGGCCTGTAGCAACGTACGGCTGTTAATCAGAAAGAATGAAGAAACACGTCTTGACGCCTTTAAGATGAAAGGGCTGAGAAAGATTCTGCGGGTTTCGTGGACAGCAAAGAAAAGAAATGAGTGGGTTCTCGGTAAAGCGGGAACTGTTAGACACTGTCAAAGCAAGGAAGCTAGCATAATGCTAAGGTCACACCATGAGAAAACAAGGGAGTTGCCCGAAGAAAGAGATAATGCATGAAACAATTTCAGGTGCACGCAGGCGAGAAAGACGCACGGCCTGGATGGACAACATCAATACGTGGACAGGAGTCACAAAATTCCCCGTGGAAGAGTCAATCAGAATGACAGGACAGAGAAAAATTGAGCAAGTACGTATATGCATGATGTGGCGAACCCTCGGATCAAAAACGGCTAAAGAGTAAAGAACAGAACAGAACATGCTACATTTTCCGCATCTTTACGTCCACACTGGTTAGATTATCGATGAGAGAAGATTTGATTACATTTTGCAAGTGATTCGGGATATATTCTGGACATTATATCGTAAAATCAACTACTGCGCAGTGCAGGAAAATGTAGACCGATGTGCCTGCTGCTTGCCGCTAACGACACTGCTTTATAGTTTACAGTTCTTTCAGTTCGGCTGTCGTGCGTTCCGGCACACTTTTATCACGCTGGTCGTATAACGTCGAAATTTATGAACCGTCCATGCATCGAGCTGATATACAAATTCTACAATATAAATGATGAATTTCAGCGACAGCGTGATTGTTTGTGGCGTTCACCTGTGCATCCGAGAGCGATGATGGCTACGGACACGAGCGTGATGCGGTAGGATGCGGCCGGCGAGAAGGCGTGGCCGCCGACGTCAAAGAACGCGATGAAGAGAAGGAGGAGGAACGAGAGAACGTAGCCGAAGGTGATGCGGACGCGGAGGCTGAGCTTCTCGACGAGCGCGTTGCTGAGAACGACACCGACGAACGCCGAGCAGATGTACGTCAAACTCATGTCGAATACGATCGTCGACGCTGGGTACCTACTCTGCACGCGGACGTGTCCAACACGCACGTCGCTGAACTAACATCATGGCCGCGTTGTTATGTCCCCATCAACAAAGTGCGGGCATTAAGCGAAGCTGCTATCGGTCACTCGGTCCGTCCGTCTGTCCCATGCTTTTTAGCTAAACAGGTGCATTTGAGAGCTATACGGTTACCGAGGGACACTAATAGGAAACCCCACGCTGGAAATCAAAGTCGCCAGTCAGCGTGACCATATGGCCACCAGAAGTGGCCAAAGTGTCCTCTAGGCCGAAAAACTTACGTCGTTGATATTTCGAAAACCGACCGCGATTGAGCCACTATCACTAAACGTGAAATAGGAAGTCATAGGTCGCCTGTCGTTTGCCGTGGTGGTGTCGCCTAATCACCGGAAAATAGTCGCCGGAAAACGTCCATATGGACATTGGCGGGGGCATGTCGTTTCGCGCCTTGGGGGCGAGACGCTTGTCCTTTAGCCTTAGGTATTATAGGCTCAGGTAGGCGTGTACCTATGGTCCCGCGGCGCCAGGAGCCTCAAAATAGCTAAAGACGTCTATTATATGCTACGTATTGCACGTTATTTATTACTAGGCCGCATCGACACCGCATCGCAACGAGACACGTCTGGTGTGAACGAACCTTAATTTCGTTAATCGAGATGAACGCGCTACCACTATGAGCTAAACCATCAACACGTACTGAATCGAAACAGCTAAAGTCATCGTCCCGCCATCAACGCTGAATTATGTGGCTAGCTATGAACTGTAGTTTTCTACATCCGTTTTATGTTTTAAGCAGGCATTGTTGTAAGTGTTTTGCAACCTTGTTGTGCTGCCAGTGTTTTTATGTACATTTAACCTATGTTTTATTAATGATGATAATTAACATAAAAATGAAAATAAATAAATAAAAGACATACATTTCTACTTAGCATCAGATCTCAACGTCCGCCACTCTGAAAAGTCTTGAGAACAATGTCGAGTATCGCAACACGCAGTGACTTTTATGCAATATTTTACACATCCGTAAGAATGCTACAAGAATTCCATCGATAATCCGATATAGGTATATTTATCGTGCTTCTGAAGCTGCCCGAAGGACTGATTTCTATAGCAGCGCTGCCGGGTATATATACGCAGTATTAACTATTAACCTGGTAGAAATCGACTGCGGTGATGAAGCTGTTGTACGGCAGTAGAAACCCGGCTCCACACAAGATCAGCGCCAGGTAGATGAGTCGACAGCTGTCGAGCGGCGGAAGCACCTGACTGCGGGCATGGTAGCGCCCTCTGCCGGCGGCCGGCGGCGACGACACAATCTCTATACGTCGTGACTGTGGATTGTCGCCCGAACGCAGCTGACAGTATCCGCGTGTCAGATTCTCATCCATCGCCGTCAGCTAGTCGGTCTTCCGCCTATACAGCCGCTGCAAACAGTCAGCAGAATATTATGCAGTGTATATTTTCGATTACCATTCCACTCAACCAGGTCTCAAGCCAAGATGAAGACAAAGACCTTTAGAAACTTCACCCGAGTGTCCTCGAGACCTGAGCCGTTGGTCTTGAGATCACAAGACTGCAAAGTGGCACAGGCTGACAGACAGACGGTCAGACATGACCACAGCATATACCGCGCTAGCATAGCGTCGCGCGGTAAAAACTAACAAATGCGATCCGTTTAGCCATTTAGCCACAGTATACTAATATCACAGACAGACATATATACACACAGAACCCATAGCATACGACAAACCAATTACCACGGTCAGCTAAAAAGAAGAATACTAATCAGTGAATGAGCACTGTTAATCACAAGGCTAGCGACACGACTCAAAAGCACGACTTATTACCCACTCTACATATATTACTGGATTTGGAATATGACCAAGTACAGCTGCAGCGTCACCTTGCTTTCGCTACACGTTGTCTTGCCGCTGTTGTCTCGTGTCGTTAATAAGCAGTAATAACACGCGTCTTTTCATGCATAGACCTGCGATTAGGCCTAGAACACATCAATACACGTCCGCTCATCTCCGATATGAGCTGCTGCTGCTGCTGCTTCCTGAATCTGGCGACGTAATGTATTCTCGCCGGAAGTCAGGGTGTCGTCGTCGGCAAGCGAGACTTGTACAGCCGCCGGCGAGCATTCAGCACTCCGTCAGCGGCCGACTCGACTGCTGCCGCACCACAAAATTTGCACCGGTCGCAATCAATAGCCGCCGCGAATCGCGGTCGCCAGCACCGACAGCGCCACCAGCCCACTATTCATCCATCAGTTTATTGCCGGCGATCGTCTGACAGGCACGCAAAGGTCTATAGTGCTGTGAAAAACGATGCGATGAATTTTCTCAGCCGTGCCGTAAATGCAAATCAATTTGGGCACGAACGTTATGAATTCTCGGGATGACAAAATGTGTGGATTTATCCAGGAGTCTGAATATATTGTTTGGTTTGACTTTGGGGTTGACCTCGACGGAAACTTGAACGACCCTGAACTTAGTCACGTTTCATTTGTAGATGGAGACGCGGCTATTTCTCGTAAACTGTATGAAATACAAAGTTGCTACCGCACCCTAGCGGTTGGCGGGAACCATCTAATTATCTTTTGCACCTGTATAAGGTAACAAGAACGTAAATGTCGTGGGTATAAAGTAGTCAACTTGTAATCGCGTCCGTCGCCATAAAAATGATAGAACGGTATATAGCCGATGCTCAACTGATGAAACGAGCATTAGGCCGGCCGCATCACATGCACTCACTGCATGATACGCGGCCTGTTGCTAGAGATCTAAGAGGTGTCGCACGTAGCGTGGTCTATGTGTCTGTCTGTCTGTGTGTAGTGTTGGTCAAACTGATGGGCTGTGCAATCGAGATGCCGTTTAGGGGTGTGACTCAGAGATTATACGGTATTTGATTCTTGCATGTTATTTGTTAAATAACGTTTGAATATTTTGTCAACAAATTTTTTGTATGTTCTAATGATTCTTTCCTTGAATTTTTTAATTTTCCAGGAGCCCCTTGTAATTTCTGTTCGCTCAAATGTCTGTTTTTTGAACTTTGGGACAAACCATGGTTATAAGATAAAAGGTCTTTTTATGTTATAACCATGGGACAAACGTTTTACATTCGTGTCATGCTGTCCGTTTTGATGACGTTACGTTACAGTTACACGGTCGTCTATGACAATGACATGGCATCGGAGACGAAAATGTATACAAGTTTTTGCCATAAGAGTTTCACGTCACGTCAAGCTGTGTCAGCGTATGTTTTTTTTATATTTTCATAGTTAGTTTCTGTTTTAGCCTGTTATATCACTTCATATTCCGTTTCATACTAAGTGTATTATATTTAACTTGTATTTTACTTCTGTTCTTCGTGTAACAGTGTGCGAATGTCACATTGAAATAAAAGGATACTTACTTACTTACCACTTGTATGCAAACGCGTGCCTCTTTTTACGACCAGAGGAAACAAATATCTCGAACTACAACACGGAACCCATGGAACAAAACATAAATGATACACAATGATCTTACGGTTGCTGATTATAATTATATGCACCTACGTCCAGATGTAAGTTGGAAACAGCAAGGTTCAACCCAATCGACAATTTTATCGAATATTTCACAAAGGAGATATTTGCAGGAATTGCATGTGAACGTCAAGATGTTAATTTCAACGATCGTATGTCGTGTGGTATAAAGGTTGTCCAGGCATTGCATCAGTGCGAATTTTTCATTTTGATTTACTTATTAAATAAAATAGTGAACTTTTGTTTTTAAGCAAGTACTTGATTACGTATTAAGATCTAGCGAGTACTTGAGTGACGAAGTAGTTGGTTGACGCAGCGGCTGCCAGTCAACTCGTCACATGACCAACTCGTCACATGTGACGAGTTGACCTTTTAATTTTACACAACGCGTGACGAGTTGACCACATGGGTGTGACGAGTTGACTGTTAGTGGGACGAGTAGTTGGTTCCAGCTAACGCCAAAAATACTCATGTGACGAGTTGACTGGCAGCCTTCACGTTCGCTATAGGCCTGTGCTATCGCCGTTCCGTCTGTCGTCTGTCTGTCTGTCGTCTGTTTACGATTCCTATGTCTAGTAGTAATCGTCTGCAGAGGGACCGCGCGACGCCCACGTTATAAATATTCTATAACTGCAAGACAAGTTCTTGTATTTTATTTTAGTGCTCTGCTTGTATGGTAGACGTCGGTGTGATAATGAAGATGCAATGCTGTCTGCGATGAGTCGACTGTATGCCGAGTTGACCGTTTGACGAGTTGGTCATGTGACGAGTTGACTGACACCCGACGCAGCCCTATTTATGACGTTATTTTTGTCGTTTAAATAGATATTTGTGGTTGGTTAGCGGCGAAAGGAAAATGGCGGCTACAGCTGAGAAGGAAAGACAAATGAATCTGGCTGCTCTTCAGCAGCGTGATCCTTACATTTCTTCGATTAGTGATTCTGCAAGTCAGGTTGCTGTATATGCATTTAACGCGAATCTGAATGAATGGGTAAGAGACTGTTCCTGATGTTGTATTTAACCACTAAAGTACTTGCCGTTTTAGTTTACGCTGTGTCTTCCGGTCCGAAAGTCGGACGTCTACTTGGCGCAACTACACGTCCGACAGTCGGATCTCCGTTAGCAGTAATTCATTCACCGTAACCCTACTAAACTGGAGATCCGACTGTCGGATGTGTAGTTACTCCCCTTGTAACTGGGGTCGTGTAAAATGCGGGGTGCGGAGTGCGGGGAATTAGTGAATACTAAAATGCGGGGGAGTTCGTTGCAGGGAATACGTGCGGAATAATGTCGTCGACATTTTGGGGTGCGGGGTGCGGGGTGTGTCGTTAATTATGTACCGGTGGTGCTGTTCACAGT
>Ga0209363_1001594_pt1 | contig 11060 bp, 8 predicted proteins | sample WorMetexBAHAMAS3_FD_187385 | JGI IMG/M metagenome (GOLD analysis project Ga0209363, IMG submission 187385) | Marine gutless worms symbiont microbial communities from Max Planck institute for Marine Microbiology, Germany - Inanidrilus exumae... | ecosystem: Host-associated > Annelida > Digestive... | reverse complement strand
GAAGCAGACATGCGGGGGAGGGCGGGCGGTGTCGCCGACTCGACTGACTCGCAGTGCATTCACGCGGGATCAAATGACGCTGCATTTAGATGACTATCGCTGCTCTGCAGAATAGTGAGGGGCAGTTTTAAGGAAACAGCGCCCAGAAAGACTGCTAAGAACACTGTAAAACACCACGATGGTGGTGTTGGTTTGGTAAGTAGAATTATTGTTCCTCAGTCCTCACATTTTCTTGCGAATAATTTTTAATCATGATAACAATATTTAATCACGATTAATGTATACTGCATTAATCGCGGTGTTAACTGTGATTAATGCACAACTCTATTTTAGCATCAACGGTAATAATGATTGCAGCTAACATGTAACAGAAGCATCTAATTGCATTGATGCAGAATGCTGTAGTAAGCATTTTGTTATCGGTAATATGGTCACGATATTTTCTGTGTCAGACATTCCATACACGAAGCTTTGATGACGAAGAATTTGATGTTGGGGTCGGATCTGAAAAGCATGCGCACGGTGATGATATGTCTTCTCACGTGATTGACGTTGATGATGATGGGCAATTTGTTGACTCCCCAGTTGAAGAGGAGCAGATGGAGAACATTGCCACACTGTTTATGTCATGTTCTCCCGGCCGAGATACAGAAGAGGAGGAAGAGGAAGATGAAGATGAAGACGATTCTGTTCCTCTGTCCAGGTTTTATGGGGTGAGTAGTGTAATAATTAAAATGCACAGTAATATTATTGAGAGAACATCCTTTTATAAAAATGCATTAAAAGGTTAAAGCTTTCACTTATACGTTTTGATTTTCATTGTGCCATCTTTTGTTATGTTAATTAATGCCAATTATACTGAGGTATGCTGAATGGCAGAAGGCAGCTTGAAATGTCAGCCTGGCCTGGATACCTTTGATTGACATTGTGAACCTGTGCTGTGAGATTTGCTCAGGGCCACAGTTTGAATGTTGCCATAGCCAGTCTCAGTGGGTGACCACAGGTTGTATGATAAGACTGCGGGAAAGGATGCGCAAGTAAGCGTTGAGCAAAGTTTAGTCACACTTTGGTTTATAGTAGATAACTTTGGAGATGAGTTGAGGGAAATGAGACTTTATAGTACTGGACCCTAACTTCATCGAGCCACTCACTTCCCATACATAGGCCCATGCCATTGGTGCACATGCTCAAGATTGCTTGCCTTATGCACCAGTCACTGGCATCATAAGTGCCGACATGTCTCCGAGCATGGTCATTATTTTCTCCGCTCATCTTCCAACAGGACACTCACTATTCCACAGACAGGCAGCAGTTTTGGCAACAGAAGCTTTGCTGCTGTGGGACCACACCTGTGGATTGTGGAACACCTTACCTACTAATCTGCAACAGATGACCAGCTATGGACAGTTCAGACGACATCTGAAATTACATTTGTTTAAGGTTTTTAGAAATAACAGCACATTTTGACTGATTTTGTGCGCTATGGAAGTACATTGACTTATTTACTTAAATACACCACAAAATTCAAAGTCTACACATATGTTCATTGTCATAGTTGTGCAGCATATACCAGCAGACTTTCTGGCTCTGGATGAGTGCAAAATTACCGGAATAACAATTGGATAGGTATAAAAGCATGCTGATGTTGCTGTTTCTGAAATATGTGAGAGACAAGACAACTGTTGACAGACAGATGTTTAGATTAAGTAATCTAATTGGAATAACTAACTAGAAGGCACACAGCTGAAATTATTACATACATACTGATTTTGTCCAGTAAATTTTAACACCCCTTACTGAATTAACTTGTTTTATGCTCATGTAGTGATGAAGCTGTTATTGTTATCTGCCGTTTGACAGTTTGGTCGTTCCCAAAGTTCCAAGCCACCTCGCCGTGGTGGTGCCACCAGTGCAGGTGGCAGGAAGAAACCAGTTCGCCAGAAGTCGAAGAAGAATCCTAATGCACCCAAAAAGTAAGTCAGAAGGTGCATGTTATAGATTAATAAGTCACAGGATGTCGTTTGAAATGCAGGTGTTTGTAATGTGGATTTGTTTTTTATTGTGATATAGGAGCAGCCTCTTTTGGTGGAATTGCGCCCATTGACCTGGAAGTTCGTTTCTTGCTATCAATTGTGTGAGTTGTTGGTGACATGAGGAAGGACATGTGGCTACACTTGCTCAAGAAGAACACACTAGTGTAGAAAACCTGGAAAAGTGAGGGAATTAGAAGTAGATCAGGGAAAAGTTGGGAATTTGATTAAAAAAATCAAGGAAAGTCAGGGAACATTGCATTATTAGTTAAACTTTAGTTGTTTTTGATATTGTGTGTGTTTACGAGCCATTTGTCATCAACCACTGTCAGCCGAATGAAGCTACGGCAGACCACCCATCCAGTTTGGTCTGTGGACGGATCTGCTGGCGATATGAAACATTGTTTGACGTTTGCACACTGACATTTGCCACTTGTTGCAAAGCCCCACTTATTATGGCAGGATGCACACTGCACAGTGACCTTGGTTAGTCCAGAAATGGTTTCTTTGTGTCCAGTGTCATCGTGGCAGTTTGGATCCTGCTTGATGGATAGTGGGGTCATTCACAAGGGAAGAGTTGACCACTGAGGCCGACTCCAATCATCTTGCCATTGACTGATGATGTCTGTGGGATGAATGTTTGTCCATAAAGGTCTGCGTGATGGCAGACAGTTGTGGGAGAGAAGCACACATTTGTGTAATGGCCAGTCTTCATGTAGGGCTGTCTTCTCAATCAGCCTGTCCACAGCAGCTTTGAGAATAAGTGCTGGAGACTCAATGTTTGCTAGAGCAGTGGAGCAGAGCGCAAGGTCCCAGTGATAAGACGCAACAAGGCAAAACTTCAGTACTTGGACCAGATCGTTCTTTAAGTGGCACTGTTATAGTCTTGAAACCTGTATTAGATTCTTATATGCCATTCACTGATGGCCAATATTAGTGTATATCTTGCCTCTGTTGCTTGTGCAGGTGACTCATAAATAGGGATGTTAAAATCGTTTTTTTTCTGGTATTCAATTCTCGGAACCAAAAATTCGATTTTTTTTTTCGATTATCGTTTATCAGCCGACACGAGAAACTGGTTCAGACAGGCATCAAGTACGGATGATGAGTCCGACTGTGCGTCGTCAACGCGCTGACGTTTCGCTGGTGGTCCCGTGTGCTCCTCGGCCTCGCGATCCTCTCCAGCTGCGTCTGCAGCAGCAGTGGTGCATTCCTCCAACATCCCACTGTTTGGCGCATACAAGCTTTGGCGCGCCGAACAGTCGCCCATGGTATTATGGATCAACGACAGTTGCGATGACGTACAGGCGCTCATCATTTAGGCAAGACAAAGCAGACAGCAAAAGGCATCCCGCCGCCGACATGCTACGTGGTGGTCCAACTGATAAGCCGGGCAAACGCTTGCCGGTATCACCGACGTATGAACTGAAAGCGACACACCTAGAGTTGAAATCTGACACTCACTGATGAAACTGGCTCGGTTTTCAGCAAGCATACATCAAAGCCTCCAATCTCGCGTTCACAATTCAGATGAGCTATACGCATACCAGCACTGGTCGCCCGCCGCTCTTTCGCTGTGTCAATAAAGGGAATGATCGTGGGAAGACGGGGATAGGGCAATTAGCGTTATGTCTCGCCGCCTGCATGACGAAACACTGTTAGAATACAGGCCTCATTTTGTTCTCATGATCTGTCAATGCGAGCCGTCTGCTTGCTTCACTCGCCAAGTCAGATTACTGCTGATTGTTATCACACTCGGTATCGGTGGAGACATGCAAACCGATATATCGTATTCGCCGATACGTCAGTGCAGTGAATGAATACTCACCGATATACAATAGCTCACAGCGCAGTATTGGAAACGATATTCGATTTCTGTAAATCGAAAACGAGAACGATAAAAAGGTTTGATATTCGAATTTTCGAAAATCGTTTAACAACCTCTCTCATAAAGTTGGAGATTTTGTTGTCTAGGCAGTGGTGACCCTGGTTGCTCCTACATACCAAAAAGTTATACCTGACTTGTGGGCTTTTGAATGTTTTGTTATAGACGTTTTTACTTGTTAATATTGTTGCCTTAAGCATGCTAAATGCAGTGCAATTATGCTTTGATATATTAATGTGTAACTTTCTTTTTTTCTGATTAGAAATATGCAAATTAACTGTTAATTGTACCATTGTAATTTGACTCACAACAGTGGCATGCAGTTTTCTAAATGCCTACAACTATGTGATTTGTTGTAAAAATGTACACAATCATTTCACTTTTTTGGATTGTTCAGGCCTATGACAGCATACTCGCTGTTTTTTCGCGACACTCAGGCATCTATTAAAGCCCAGAATCAGCTGGCAACTTTTGGAGAAGTGTCACGAATTGTAGCTTCAATGTGGGAGAGCCTTGAACCACATGAAAAAGAGGTATACACTGCTAATTTATAAAGAAATATACAGGTGGCTTATTGGTTAAGATGTGGACGGACTTGTACCTGTGTCGACTTGCTCCTGATGTATCCAAGTTTTGTTGCCTTATATACTTAACACTTGATATACTTGATGATGTAGAACAGTTTATCGTAATTACGTACCAACCTTGCATACAGTCTGTTCTTTCATTTTTAATCAATATTTATATTTTTTTGCACTGTTGTTCTCAGTGATGCATGCTAGGAATTACTGGACCATGTATTGTCAGGACTGTCCAATAAAAGCCACAAAATTATAACTAAATTAGTGATTCATAGAAACAGTGCCCATACAGGCTCGATGGCTATAGGCCTGCTATATTGACAGTGTGGAGATTGTGAAAGATGACCAAATTTGTCTTTAGTTTTTTGTGTCTTTTGTGACTTGGTATCATGTCTGCTTCTGTTTTCGTTAGGTTTAGTTCCTTCAGTACCAAGCCAAGACAATGGGTGGGAAGAATGTCTACGATATGACCCATTTTGTTTCGACTGGGATGTAAAACCTACTCACTCACTCATTCACTTATAGATACGACATGAAACATTGTTTAAAGCCTACACTATTAAATGCTTTATATCTTTAAAGTAAGCAAACCCTTAAATAATTTACCAATTTCTATACATTCACCAGATGTTTTACTAAAAGTTAAAATATTACCTGTTTGCAACCCTGAACATCAAGTGCCTGGGTTCACCGAATTCCTTGAACATCATACAGCCACATTCGTGGTTATCTTTTCAGTGCCTTTTGATGCTGAAGGAAACTTAAAAGCCAGGCTTGTTAATATCAGTATGCAGGCGATAGTGATACTCTATCGGCAATACTTTTGCATTATCGGTATCGCCGATACCTAACAAGGAAATAACAGAAGCAGTATCAGTGATATTTTTTCACCACCAATCGATAATAATGTTCGTTCATTCGTTCGTTATTGCTGGCAGAGGCCCAGTCTATGCTGTACCTCAGCACTGAAACCATGTAGCGGTCCAGTGTGCTTGCCCAGGGAGAAGAGGGGAATTGGTAGGTGTGTGTGATGTTTGCACGTTGTGCGGGGAAGGCAGGTTAAGTAGGAGTGAGCAGCTTGTTGGGTATTTCTATAGTTCGCCCCCTCTAGACATGGCGTACTGTCTGGCTTAGCCCTGACAGGCGCTGTGTGTTATGCCAGCAACCAGCCAAGTCTATTTACTTCGACTCACGCCAATACGGCAGACAGTCATGATGCTGCTAGGTCAAGGTGTCTGCAACGGTCACAGTTTATAGAGGACACTGTCAAACCCTCTTTTTTTCCTACCCAGGATTATCCCCTGTTCATCATGTGCGTAGCAGTTATTTGAAATAATTCTTTGGTAGGCGGATGTGCCTGGTCTGAGCTTTGAATTTTTGAACCCCAGCCACTGAGCCCGCCATGCTATAATGCACATGGCACATGGTAACCGAGTGCTTAGACCACTGGGCAGGTCACGTCTGTTATTCAATACAGTGAAAATAATTCGGCGTTTTAAGTGCAATAAATTGTTCCATAGTCAACTGTTGACAAATTTTGATGCAGTCTTTGATGAATCAGGCATTAAGTGTTTACAATCAAGCCAGAGGTTCATTGCAGAATACGTTCAAAACTTCAAGTTGTGAGGCCTGTTTGTAATGCCCTGGATAAGCTGCAGAGAGAGATGTCGGCCTGGGTTACTTGCTGCCGCCGTTGTATTTGTAAGTGACGACAACTAAGCTGAACCACTTGCTAGAATGGGATGAGAATAATGATGCTAGACTCACCCTATGTAAGCCTCTGGCGCATGCACTGAAGAGGGCAATAGCAGCTCAGTTCACTAAACAGCAGTTGAAACTCGATTGGCTTGATGATCCATTCGAGCAACTTCGCGTGACAGCAAGTTTGAAGCGTCATGTGGTTGCTGTTGCTATGTCGGCCTTGTTGACAACTGATGTTGCTTCCACAATGACGTCAGCTGCTCCATCTTCTTCCTCTTCATCAGTTGCTGTGTCTAAAGATTTCTTTGTGTACATGCAGGCTAGACTTGAGGCACCATAGCATGCTGCACTCAGAATCTGAAGCCAGACGACCCGAGTGTTGAGGTTGACAGATTATTGTCTGATCCTACTCCCGGGCTTGACAGCCTCGAGAACTACTCAACATCAATAAGCTGCAGTACACTGCTCTTAACACTCGACTGCTGTCGAGCGGTTGTTGATCACCCACTAGTCTCATCTTTTCTTGATTCACCTGCTGACTGAGGGAAGGGACTTGTTTTCTTCATAGCTTATCATTATTCTTTGCATCCATTCTATTGCATCTGATTCAGCAGTATGTAGACCCTGGATGCTGCCCTTGAGTTTTGTAATCGGGCATTAATTGACAGTGTGGATCATTGTCTGGCTTCACATTCACAATTTGGATCATCCTGAACACCCAAGTCATGTAGATATCCACACACTGGCCATGACCAATGCGGTAGCAGTTAAGCACAATCCAGTCATAGCTCACTTCTTGTAGTCAGTGCTTATTCCAGGCAATGCTGAGATTCCAAACATCACGTGGTAGAGAGGTCCGTGTAGGGAAGGGACAATAAAGCCTGCTAGAAAACTTATGCTGTTTTGCAGAAATACATCGGTCAAGCCGAAAAAGACCGCCATGTGTATCTTAAGGCATTGGCAGCTTTCGAGGCTGGGAAAAAGACAAGTGTAAGTCGCCTGTGTTTTTCTGATGGATTTGTAGTCTGTTTTGTCATTGGTGAATCTGATAGCGTGGTCTGAAAACATATTGTTGGTTCATGGTGGGAGACACTAATTGAAATTTGTTTCACTTTTCACAAAGTGCTTCATGTTAAATGACTGACCTTGTCTAGTACATATTGCAACTCATTTGAACTCACATCAGTTAGTTATAAAATATTACATTTAAAATTTATATGTTTTTTCTAAGCAGCTATTTGTTCTGCATTAAGGCTGTATGCAGTCATTTACCAGTAAATATGTGGTTTTGGTTCTGTAGTCGGGTCCAAAAAAGAAAAAATCGAAGCAAAGTGCTGCAAAGGTAAAACCACCGAAACCGCCAAGCATATCTTCAGATGATGACTCAGAAATCCTCGTTACTACCAAGTCGTCTCATCGATCATTAACTAAACCATCTAAACCTCCCAGCATATCTTCTGATGATGACTCAGAAATCCTTGTTACTAGAAAATTGTCTCATCGCTCATCAACTAAACAGAAACCACCAAGTCCAAGTCCAGATATTTCGTCAGAGAGTTATTCCGAGTCAGTTGACAGTATGTCTGATTCTGAGAGTAAACGTTCTACAGAAAGCAAAAGTCAGGTTAGTCGTCAGTCATATTTATTTACAGAACTGCAATCACTGGGGCAGAACACTAAAACTCAAAGCTGAAATAAACCTGAATTGGAATGGTGACATTTCAGTTTTCTGAAACGTAGCCAGTGTGACTTGTGATACATCGAATGCCTGCAGACATTCTTAGAACTAACCCAGATTTAGTGTACAGCAAAATGGCTTACTGTAAACTCTTAATTTGGTTGCCGTTAAATTTTGTGATTTTGCACCTGAAACTATTTCGTCTCATTTATTTTCCACAGTTTTGTTATTGATGTTGGTATTAATGGGCTTTTATAGTTACAGTTTTTAACAATTCATAGCCTTTTTACCGTGCAATGATATACTATTGTCCGTTTGTCACAAGTTAGTGTTCTATCAAAATTCAAAACAGCTAACAAAGACAACAAATGCAAGCAATGCCATATGACAGCCCAGTGAGTCTGGTTTTCTGGCGCCAAAGACCTTGGCGAAATTCCAGTGAGGTAACCACTAACCACCAAAGGGAGTGACAGATGCAGGTGGTAAAAAAGGTAAAGGCTTCCCGTACTCATTACGGAGCATTGTCCTGGAGCTGATCCCGGTGTACAGGCAGTCAGCCTCAGGTGACTATAAGTCATCCACCCGGCGGTACCTCCGCCATTTACAATGGGCGCTGGCAACTGACCATTGATTCTTAAAGTAGGGCACAATATCTAAATTTGATTGGGCTAGATTTTTTTATATTTGTCCTAGTTTCTGTGTCACGACTTTGAACTTGGCAGAAACGTCAGTTGTGAGGAGTCGACCGTCAGTCCCGTACGGGACTAATATATTAAATTTTGGGAGTCCTGATCATATCTTTCGAATGAGTGAAGGTAGGCATTTCAAATTTGGTGTCCAGATTGATGTTGAAGAGTACTGATGGATTACCTCTTTAGGGGGATGCGTTCAGGGTCATGTGACCTCTTTGAAACTTAATGTTTTAAAAGCGGTACAAAATAGAGAAATAGTTATGATGAAAGACTAATGTCATGTGGCTTATCGCATATCACCAACACCAGTGACTTTGACCCTGAAGGTCACTTATAGTTGTTTGAAGCCTTTCTCACTTCAGTACCTCTGGAAATATAGCACATGCATAGGGGGCAGAAGCTTCTGCAAAGTGGGCGAGCCAGAGGCTCCCTCCCTCCCTTTCTGCTTCCTTTTCTTCCCGTCAAATTCCTTCCCTCCCCTACGTCCCTCTTATAAGTAGGCTCGCTCCCCTTCCCTCCATCCCCTTCTGTCCATCTCCTTAATAGTAGGCCCGCTATTGCAGCAGGGCTTCTGGGGGAGCGTTTAAGCTCACCCAGTGGGTCCGGGTGGAGACTGGCTGCCAAACGTATTTTGGTGCATTTTAGGCATTAATTTTCACCATTTTCACAGCTTTGACGAATAATTTCCCTTGTTTATTTTCTACTGAAAGAATGTTTTCGTGATATATCTGTAATGCTTGTTATTGCATGGACTTGAATAACTGTAAGGCTGTTAACTATCAATATATTAATGTAGCAGGAACTATGGACTCTATCCATCTGTATTGGCTCTCAAACTAAATGTTTATTTATGGAATCTTGCTTGACAGTAATCTCACCATGAGCAACCATATTTCAAGCATTTGTTGTACTAGATGAGCATTCAGCTGATATGGCTAGACTACACAAATTCTGTCATTCGCGGTCCTACTACCATTAAGAAATTGCAGTGTGTTTAAAACTAATTCAGCAAACCTTAGATTTCATTAGATAGCTTTGTGACTGCAGTAATTGTTTAGAAGAAATTACATTGATGGATTGCTGGTTATTAGGTTGCACCACGCTGCTCACGTACAGAATGTAGTAACTCCGCAATCGATGATCCACGATGGGATTTAGACTTCTGCAGCGTTAACTGCGTCGTTTTACACTGCAGGTATTCAGTCTGATACGTCGCATATCTCTGCTACACACATCACCACATTGTAGTGCTGACCGTGATTTAAACATTTTAATGTTTAACTGTCCAAAACGTAGCAATTTATTAGCTGCTAATTTGATCACAGATGTTTGACAAATACCAGTATAGATGGTTGTACCTTATTATCTTTGTATACGTTTGTTGATCATGTAAATTATGACCTGAGCAGCTAGTGTTTTTGCACAGAACATGCATTACATGTAGCGGCAGAGAACGTGTACACTCCAGCTTTCTGCGCCTGCTTGAGTATAGCAAAACAGTTTTTGCAAGTGCATCTTGTGTCTGGAGATAAACAGTGTCCATGTCATAAGCGTTATGAAATGTTAGTTTGCATTTCTGCAGAGAACGTTGTCTTAGCTAATAAGGTATGTACAGTGCGGATCATATTTGTAGTCATACTGGTAAAATATGAGATGTTGAATGTCTGCGGATGTTTTGATTGTTGCAGAGATGTGTTTACAGCGTGGGTTGCTTCACGGCAAACGACCAAAGTTGAATAACGGCATTCAGAACAAACTGTTAAAGCCAGTGTTCTTCATAGATATGCACTACACTGCAATATGCATCTGCACTGCATCTACGCGCATACAGCTGCCTCGTGTTGTTGATTGTCAGTCATTAAGTCAACGTCTTTTGACTGTTAGTGTAAGACTGCCAGTGTTCAGAGTTGTAACTGTTGCGAAGACAGTCTACAAGTGGCCAGCAGAGTTTATCACATATGAGTGTCACCATCATGCGTCATATTAATCTAAGTTAACTGACGTGTGTGCAGTATTATGTGGCATGGTAGAATGTATGTTACAACTAAATTAACTTGTTTTCAAGGATAGTAAATGATGATAGCCACTGAAGGCACCTTTGTGTTTACTGATGTTAATTGACCACCACTACTGCAGCTATTGTCAGTTTATACTGATAATATACTTCACTGTTCATTATGTACTGGTGCTATTTGCATTAGTTTCCAAATGTACAGTTGTCTGTGTATCACAACTTTCACAAGTATAAATTTGCCTGAAATTAGTTTTTTTTGTTTTTATTTTGTGCATGCATTACATGCAGCGGCAGAGAACGTATACGTATTTGCTTCTGTTGTGTTTAGGGATGGACGGATATTGATTTTTAGCCGGATACCGGATTCGGATACCCGGCACCTAATATCCGGCCGGAGCCGGATTTTTGATGTCACTACTGTTAGTCTATACCTACAACAAAATACATAAATCACATCCAATTATTGTTTTCTGTAATCC
>Ga0209363_1001593_pt1 | contig 11061 bp, 5 predicted proteins | sample WorMetexBAHAMAS3_FD_187385 | JGI IMG/M metagenome (GOLD analysis project Ga0209363, IMG submission 187385) | Marine gutless worms symbiont microbial communities from Max Planck institute for Marine Microbiology, Germany - Inanidrilus exumae... | ecosystem: Host-associated > Annelida > Digestive... | reverse complement strand
CATCTATGCATAGCTGATGGCCCACCACCAGATGTGCCCAAATAGAGCAGGTTGATGATTAGAGCAGATTGATCACTGGAGCAGGTATTTCCTGTCGTCCAACCAACAGTGTCAGAGCATTGACGGGAACTCAAAGCACTTTAAAAAGGTAAAGGCTTCCCATATTCGTTACCGAGCATTGGGCCCGGAGCTGATCCTGGTGTATAGGCAGTTAGCCCACAAGTGACTATAAGTCATCCACCCGGCGGTAGGCTGCCATTACTTTCCGCCAGGTCTGCGGTTACCTTCCCAGCCAGAGAGCATCACCTCCCCTCGGCCGGTACCAAGTTATACTGCTTGGTGACAGAGGCACATAGGTGTGAACAACTTACCCAAGGTTGTTACGCAGAGTAGGATTTGAACCCATGACCTGTTGATCACAAATCCAATGCTCTAACCGTTGCTCCACAGCACCACTTACATGTAGTTGACCAGATAAAATCTACCTGTAGCCGTATCATTTGTCGATCTGTGTGTCGTTTTACGCTGCATCCTCACCCTGGTTGAATTTCAAAAGGTTTGAGAGATTAAACAAGAGTGATTGCGTCTGCTGTGTGTGTAATGTGATTCCACACACGTGGCTGTGATCTGTATTAGTGGATTGGTCTTACTGTGTGAATGGATTCGCAGTCGACATCACGCGGCACCTGCTTGGGCAGGTGAAGCAGATGCCACCAGAAGACGAGGAGTTTCATGTAGTCTTGAAAGATACAGTGTCTGGTGTAGAAGCTGCTTGACGTGTAATGCAGCTGTGTATATGAGGTGACAGGTAAAAAGAGTCCCGGACTTTTGTGCAAAACAAAATGTGTGGTTAGGTGTGAGTAATGCTGATTGTGATGAGGTTGTGATGTTGTGGCAGAGACGACACAGACAAGTCGAGACGTGCGGCAACGAAGCAGCGTCGTAAGAAGTCCGAGAAGTTGCCCAAGTTGAATATACTGAGCATTGAGAACAGTGGAGAAGTGGTGGAATGTCTGCTGGAGTCCGGCAAACACTCTTCTGTGGTGTTCAAGTTTAGTCCTGATATTGACAAAACGGATGACATTGCCGACAGTCTCGTATGTCATGGCATCTGCTTTATGTTGTTGATTAACACGAGTAGTAATACTTACACCTGGGACCATGCCTGTGGTGCTGTCTTCATGGACGGGTAATTGCACGAGAAGAGTACCAGGCGTCTACCAACCCGCAGATGAAGCCATCTAACATGGGATGTGAGTCTGCTGAGTGTTGCTGGTGCATAGTATTACTCTACACAAAAAAGCTGATACTCATTTACCATGCCACGGATGATAGAAGGCCGAGTCGACCGATGCAGTGTATGTAGCCAGTGTCCAAGATTGTATATTGAGCAGGTTGAGCGTATTTTAAAGACTCTAAACTACTATCACTACTTTGTTTAATGGCCATTTTTTACGTGAACCTGTATCAACTGGTTCATTCCACCTCAGGTCCACCTCCTCCACCTGTTCCAGCAGAGAACCTATGGTGATTAGTGGAACAGGTTTTTTACAGGCCAGCCCCGTGTGGGCCTGGGGCTATCCTCCCTCCCCCTTATCCCTTCGCTTCCCCACTTCTCAACCTTCTACTCTATCTTTTACTATATTTTACTTTTCCCCTTTTCCCTTCCTTACTCGCTTCATCTGTTTTTCTTGCTTTTCCGCCCCTTCCCATTCTACCAGAATAGTCTACTCTGTTTCCAGTCCGGATTTCTTAGGAGGCGACTAAACCTGGCTTTATTTTTGTGTGTTAATTTTGTGTTATATGTATTTTTTGGTTAAGGATGCATGCTTGTTTTTGTCGTATTTGATTTAATTCTGTCTTGCGGTGTGATAGTCGTCTCCCCTTGTTGTAGGTGCTAGCATAATAATTTAAATGAGCCTCTCGATCCCTTTACCTTTTTGGGTGGCTGTGGAACAAAAAAGGCGGCCAGGGTTGAGGTTAATATATCGCTGGTCTTCCTTCACTGGGTAGGGATAGCTCTCCACCCTTGACCTTTTGTCTCTGATATAGCCATATTTTTGCTGAAAAGGGACGTTAAACCCAACTAACTAACTTTTTTACGGGCTAGATGTTTTCCCGCTACCCAACCTTGGCTGTCAGTGCACTGAATAGAGCACCAACCTAACCTGGTTCATTCCTTGTTCATCCATCCCCGCGACTGCTGACAGAAGAGGCATTGCTGGCTCGCCAGTGCCAGTTACGTGCTATGAAGAACCAGAAGTGGTGGGCTTAAGTGACTTGAGTGAATTGCATTGTCTGCATTCAGAAGACTTCTCTAGATCAGAGTTCACAGCTTTCAACTGTGATATTGAAGGCGATATAAAAACAGGCCAATAAAAATTGAATATAGACGGTATGCTACCCTGCTGTACCCATTTATATCAAAAATTGTGTGGAAAATGCTTTCCTTCGTATAATAATATTACTAGTAATGTACACTAGTTCTTTGATAATAGCAGTGATAATAATGATATTTTTATTTTTATTCTGCAGTAAGGTCATAACTTCAGATGCCATGGCAGCAAAGATCATGCATGTTGTTGATGTCTGATGTTTTAAGAATGAGTCTTGAGTCTAGATTTGAATACTCTTAGTTACAGGAATTTTAATACTATCTTGGGGGAGTTTCAGACAGCAGGTGATGAAAGATGGAAACCGTATTTGGCAAATTCCAGACAAGTACTCGACAACTGTTAGTTGCGCATGCAGTTTTGGCTTTGTAAGTGGTGGCTGAGAAAGGCTGCCATTGCACTGTACGGATAGCAGACTGGCAATGCATACAGGCAGATTACAGTCTATTAAAGAGTGAAATGTGTTGCCTGACGCATGCGTAGCAGTACTGGTGAACTGTGTGATTGATGTGTTAGATGCAGCAGCAGTGCCTGACCAAGGACCACGTCGAGTCGTTCAAGCAGCAGATGGTGGATTTGGTCCGACGTGTGAAGGAAAACCCGGACAGTGTGAAGCAGCTTGGCAGAACCGATGACGATGACTCGGGGTTGACAGCCGGCAGTTTGTCAGACGTGGTGGACGGAGACGGAGCGACACACACGAGTGTCAGCGTCGATGTGACACGTGTTGGCGGCACACAGCCAATACCTATCTCCCTTTCAGTTGCAGCTGCTAATGACGGCATATCACATCACGTTGACAACGTGTCACTGACAACTGGCGACCCTCAGGCATTGACTGTGTCAGCTGATGCATGCAAACCTGGCGGCTCGTCGAGCACAGAGTTGTCCAGTGATGCCGAATACTACACACCGGTTGGAAGTCCGGATGAACCGCACCAGTTATCTGCAGCAAATACCGTTCTGCATCTTGATGAACTGAGTGCCGCGTCGACGCTGGCTGCAGCAGTTGTAGGCAAGGTTGGTAGCCAACTGATGCTTGTCTGTACATGCAGTTAAAATGGCCAAAAAAACTTACCACCATGCTTAAACTGTGTTATCACCTTACCTGAAAAACTAACAATATACAGTTATCACCAGTATGAATGAAATTTGTCTTGGTTACTGTTAATTGACTATCCCCGTAAAAAGTGACACAGTCGCTGAAAACTGAACCAAGAATTAAATTTGAAAATTGTTTCGGTGCAGATTACACAAGTGCAAAAAGGACCAGGTGAGGTAATAAAGGATAATGATTTAAAAATAGAGCCACAAATTTTATTACTTGTATTTGAGTCGAACAGTGAATGCAAAGTCATTAAAAACAAAACATTAATGATTAAAGAAATATGTTCTAGGCTGCCGTTTTTGGTTAACAGATAATGTCTTCCTTCTATTCGTCCACCCAAGGTGGCAGCCAAGAACATAAGTGACCTGTTGAAATGAATGTAGAGTTACACTGGGCTGCCCACAACGACTTGCAGTATTCTGTGCCTGTGGTCAGTTGGGGTGACCACACAGTACCGCATGATAACCATACATGATAGTTAAGTTGGTCGCTGTTTCAGTTCATCTGTGTTATGAATTTTTGTCTGGATGATGCAAAAAGATGTCATAAATAAGCAAAAATGCATCACTACATCAGAAATTAAATGCTAAGCAAAATTGAGAATAACTGAACATTCAAGTTGACGTAGCAAAATTTGGTGATAACTTCAAATGTACCCTATGTAACAAGTCAGGTGACGACATAGTTAAGGTGTGGTGGGAAATGTCTCCATATGTTATGCACAAAGCAGTCCGTTCATCCAAATCATTTAACTCTTTTTTTCAGCAGCACCTTAAAACACCTTTTCCAAGCAGCTTTTAATATTCATTAGCGGCAAACTCTAATGGCGTTTTATAACTGTTTTTACTTGCGTACTTACAAATCAATGCGAGGGTGGAGGGGGCAGATCTGGTACCCGTGAGTGGGAGGTCCCCCGGATGTTCTCTTGGGATATTACACAACAAGAGTCGTTAGGCAGTCACTGATATGTTATAGGAACTGGAGGACAGCAATTACACAAGATATTACATTGAACTGATAAATAGATCATTGAACTGATAAATAGGTCTTGTGGTGGTTGGTTTGTTTCCACCCTGTTGTAGGTGCTAGTGTACTTAAATGAGCCTCCCCTATCCTTTCCCATTTTGCGTCGTTGCTGAACAAAAAGGCAACGAGGTCTGGAGATTACTGTACCATTGGCCATCCTTAACCTGGTAGAACTAAATCTCCACCCAAGACCTTGTCCTGGATATAGCCAATTTGTGCTGAAAGGGGACGTTAATCTCTCAACCAACAAATCATTGCTGATGATAACAGCAAAAGAATAACTAAAATCACATGATTTTTGCATAGTTATTGAGAGAATAATTTTAGCTTACTGTTTAAATGACAGTGAATAACAAATAGATCAAATGTTAGGGGATGTAATTTCTAAACATGGTTTATTATGACATATGTTCCGTTTGAAAGCAGACCGTTTTAGCTTTTTAGCCTAAGGTCACATAAGGCAGTACACTGAAGTCTGAAACTAGATGACATTGATAACAACTAACAGAAGTTAGTTTGAGATTAAGATTCTGCATATGATGATGATGATGGTGATGATGATTTGGACAGTGTTGCATGGTTTCAGAATGACGGTGCCTTACCAAGTCTGCTGGTGTCTGGCTCAAATATTGAAGCTCATGTGATCAGTGATGATGAAGGAATTAAAGTGATGGTGGACGTTGGCAGTGATAACAGCTGTCAGAATGATCTGACTCTGACTGTCATGAGCGAGTCGTCGACCGGTCGGCCGACACCTGGTGACGTGGAGTGCAGCAGTGTGCCGACAACGAAGCCAGCAGAACCATCGTCGGTGGCTGCTGCAAGGACCGCTGACACCACTGAATTTGGCGCAAGTGAGCTGTCGTCACAAGAAAGCAGTGTGACGCGGACCCGTTCGCGTGACGTCATGGACTTTGAGCATCTCCGGAAGAAGCTGGTGGAGCTGACGGGGCCGAACAAGGAGGCCACAGCAGGGCATGGCACGGCTACAGGCAAGATAAAACCAGAAGTGGATGAAGCAAAAGATATGTCCGTTGATACGGTTGGTGCTGTTCCTTCTCCGGCTTTGACTGCCACTCCAAACATGGCGTCACAGGTGAATGTTGGGCGTCCTGTCACCGGCAGTCAACAGGTGCTTGGTGTGGATGGACATCGAGGACCATCGACAACACCAGAGCCCAGTAGTCACCCGACTGCACCAGTGCAGGCCACTAACCAGCAGGCAAGTCCGCCTGAACTGCAGCCACCAACAGTTGTGCCACAAGACGTCGGTGTTCATCCGGGACCTGTAGATGTTGGACAGATAAAGCTGGTGTCATCAGATGAGGAGAATGCTACAGCACCAGTGCAGCCTGTGAAGCCAGTACCAGTTTATCCGACCACGATTACACAGCAGAAACTGATGTCTGGGTCAGTGGGTCAGGTGAATGGTAGTACTGTGATTCCACAGGTGCCAGCTCCTGACATCCAAGCAGCGACGTTACATCAACAGCAGCATCACATGGCTTCAGCAGTGACTGCAGCGGTAGACAATACTGGTGGATTTGTTCCAGTGCTGCCAAGTGTAGTCGGAGACATGAGCTGCCCAGCGTCACCTGACAGCATCAGCCAAGTGATGGCACCTCAGCAGCTGCAGCCGACTGCATTGGATTACTCACAAGCTTCTCTTCTTGCCCTCTACAATCAGATGATGATGCCGCTGCCACTTATGGCTCCCGCGTGGCCGGCACTCGGCTTGAATCCGTTTCTTGTGGCCGCCAACCCGCTGCTGGCTGCGCAGATGATGTACAGAGCTCCGTTAATGCCGCCAGTATCAGAGCCACTGGGACAGATGCCTGCTTTAGATCCTCAGCTTGGAGTCCCGGGCTATGCAATGGCTGGTCAGGCTCATCCGCAGCCTGTCATGCCTGGTCTGGGTCGTCCTCAGACAGACCATGCAGTTCGAGCTGCAGTAATGCTGCCTTCAAGTGGCACATCTCTGCCTTCGTCAGTAACGCCTGTTGGTGTAGCTACAAGACCCATTGCTCCAAGACTTCCTGTAGCAGTGTCTGGTTACGAACATCATCCGGCAGGCCACGTGGCAGGTGTACAGCGAAAGCGACCAGATCGGCCACCGTATCTGGCTAGTCTGGAGCAGGCACTGATTGAGAAGCTTCATGGGCCACGGAAGCCAGTGGCTGCTATGATTCCTGGGCAAGCAGTGCATTCGCCAGCAGCCCAGTCATTGCCTGGTGCTATGGCGTGGTTTCCAATGCCGTATGGTGCACATATGCAGCATGGCATACATACTCCAGTTGCCGTTTCGTCACCATTGTTGAATACCGATCTGCAGCCGCCGCCCTCATCTGCTTCTGGCATCACAGCTGACATGGCTGTGTCTGTCAGCACATATGCTACCCTCCCTGGCACGTCACTGGCTGGATCTTCCACACATTCTGGAAGATCAACGCCATCTGTGGCGACTTCGACAGAATATGTAACGGGGAAGTCAACAGCTGCAGCGACTTTGCCCAGTTCACAGAAGCTTACCAGTGAGACATCAGCGGCAGTAGATGGGGACTTAACTTTTTCAACTGAATGGACGCCTTCCAAACATAAGCTGCAGTTCACCGTGTCAGCCGTCAAGGATGACCCTCTGGCGGCTGGTCACCAGCAGGAGTCTACGACTGTGTGTGAAGCATTGATTGTCAGTAGTGAGTCAGTGCAGAATCCTCAAGAAACCGTACCATGCACGCAGACTTCTGCTTGTGTGGCGTCGGCTAGCAAGGCATCGGTGAAGAAAGGTAGATTTCGAATCAGTGACGTTAAGGAAGGTGTAGATGTCATTGTCAGTAACAGTCAGTTGGAAAGTAGCAGTCAGCAGCCACAGGCGGCTGGACTGATATCTGGACCAAGGAATGATCCATCAGGCATCTGTGAGACGACTGCAGCTCTGATGGCTCCAGAAATCGTCATTCAGCAGGTGAGACCCAGAATGCTTTCAGCTTTGGCAGCTTTCTGCGTACCGATACTAGTTAGGTCGACTCCTGCGAGTCGACCTAATAAAGTGGGTCTCAAATTCTCAAATGTCCATCCATGCGTCTGTACGTTCGTACATACGTCTACTCTGTCTGCCTTTGCTTCTCCCTTGTCCATTCATTTCTTTATCTTTTGCTCTTTTCTACTTTTTCCCTTTTCCTTTTCTCATTCGCTTTACCTATTTTCTTCTATTGTCCATCCCATCCCTTTCTACCAGAATCGTCCCATCTCTTTTTGGTATTTCAAAGTAAGTGTGCGATATCGTCGTAAAAAGACTCACGTTTGCTATCTCATCTCCTGATGAGTTCTTGTTCTATAATGGGCCATACAGTGGTATGAATTTCGCTGTGAAGGACCGATTTTGCTTAAGTTTCCTTCATTGCAAAGTCTGACAGAATTCAGTTTCCTATTATTACAGGGCATAATATTGTCTATTTCGAAATTACTCGCAAACTGAAGTAAAAGAGGAACAGAGAAATTTGACAGTTAATGGGAAGAATTACAGAAATGCATGCTGCCATAGCTATTGTTACTATGGTAACGGTGAATGTTGGCAGAGAAACAAATGTACCAGTGACTTTGATGCATGGACGTAGGAAAGTGAAGTTAATTTAACATTAATGGGACTTAGGTTCTTAGGTTAAGGAAGTATAGAGTTACGGGAGAATTGAGTCACTGACAATTATAATGCTCCATCTGCAACTATACCAGAGTTAAGAAATTCATGTTGAAAGGTTTGCAGTGGCCCCTGTGGTTACCTGAAGCATACAACAATGGCTGCATTCATCGCCTTGTAAACCCCCGTAAGAGGTGCACAAGTATTGTGATTAGTATGTCTGTGTATCTCTCTGTCTCCGCCACGATATCTCCATAACGACACGTTTGATCTCTACCGTGGATTGGTCCTCCCCCAGCAGGGTGACGAGATCCCAAGGGGAAGGGGCAATTTTGGGGGTTTTCTTCCCCATTGACAATGGATTGTACATCATAGCAGTCGCGAACGGTGTGTTACATGGGGTTGATGATCCCCAAAGGGGAAGGGCAGTTTTGGAGGACAGCATGTGCCCGACAAGTCTAATACCCATAACAATTGCGAATTGAACCAGTCCATGCAGCGACATACGACAGGGGCAGACGCTTGATTGCAAATGTTGGACGAGTCTATTATCGGCTGTGGAGTAGTTGGTGCAATTGCACGGCATGGACGAAGTCTGATATCTTCAGTTGCATTGTTGTATTTGCAGTTGGCAGTAGCACAGCAGTCGAATGCATCGGTCCAGAATGCCGTCGCCAGTTTCAACCAGAAATTGGAAGAGCAAGTCTACAGTTCATTGAAGCTGAAGTACGTGGCAGGACAGTTCTTGTAGTTTGCACATAGTTGTATATTGGTAGTTCTGAAGTTAAATTTGCACCGACTCTGAGACACAGTGGTGACCTGCCCTTGTGGCCGAGTGGGTAGCACACTCGGCCGCCATGTGCAGTGGAGCATGACGCGCTTAGTGGCCGGGGTTCGACTCAGCCCGGGCGCATCCGCCTACCAAAGAATTATTTCCAGTAATTCCTATGCACATGATGAACAGGGAGTTAATCCGGGGTAGGTAAGAGGGTTCAACGGTGTCCTCTATAAACTGTGACCGTTGCTGATGCCTTGATTAACAGCGTCAAGGTATTAGCCGCGCTGACGTGAGAGCCGAAGCAAACAGATGTGACTAAGTCTCCTGGCTGACGCTGCAGAAGTGTCAGTCAGGTGGCTGGGCGCTGAACGGCAGACCGGTGGGGCTCTCGCAGCATAAGTTCTAGTCCGGGCTTAGTCAGACAGTAGGCCACACCTAGAGGGGGCGCGTTTAGAAATACCTGGCAAGCTGCTCAAGCCTACTGTTCCTTCCTTCACCCTACATAGTGCGCATACCACACACACCTATCAACTCCCCTTTACTGCCTGGGCTGGCACATTGGACCAGTTCAAACGATCTCAGCACTGGGGTCCAGAGTAGGCTGGACCCCTGCCTGCAAAGAACGAATGCACAAGACACACATGTATTCAGCGACTGTCAGCCACGTCGTCTCACTGACTCACAGCCACAGCGATGTAGTGGTGGGCAGTACCTGTGATTTTTGCACCATGGTACGTACCGTGAAAAACAACTGACGTACTCACTACTCAGTAGTACCATGGTGATAGCCGCTCACTAATATTAAGTAAGTATATAAGCATGGAAGTTTAGTAAACCGAAGTGCATCATAGATGGCGAAAAGCCAACTGAACTTGAGTTCATGACTTCGTATAATAGTAAGGTAGTAAATGAGTAAATAAGTAAATAACTTAGCAGGCTGCATAGACAGACACTTCAGCATGTAGTAGTGGTGTAGCTGTCGTCATGTTGGCTTCTTTCACGCTGCAAATGTCACATTATAATGAAAGGCATGTGAAAAGCGTGTGATGGCTGTTAAATTCACCGTTGTCGTTTGTTGATGGTGGCTGGCATGCTTGCTGTGCACTGCAGGCATCAGCAGGAGCTGGAATTGATGCAGATGAAGCAACAGCAGGAGCTGCAGAGATATCTCCAGCAGGTGCAGCAGAACATCGAGACGGTTTCGGCGTCAGAACTTCTGCAGGCGTTGATGGCTCAGCAGACGTACCTTGGTCAGCAGCCAGTGGCGTCAGCCAGTACCGGCTTGAGTGCAGGAACTGTGTTGTCAAGCATCGTTCAGCTGTCACCACCTCCAGGCGTGGTTTACTCCACCGCTGGTCTGCACCAGTCGCCATTGCCAACAACGTACATGCCACAGTCACTGGATGTTAGCGGGCTAGAGGCCGTGATGTCTTCTGCCACGGTGCCCGCGGCAACTGCTGTTGACACCTCACACACGGTGTCTGTTGCTGGTGCCACAACATTGAGCCCGTCTGCCATTGAAGGGTTGACGTCAGCCGACATCTGGTCAGAGCCTGCTGTGCCGGTGGCTGATGTGATGTCGCTGAATGCTGACACGGCTGCCATTCCAGGTTCGCTTGATGTGGCGACCAAGTCCGACGTGGCCAAGAATGCCGAGATGGCTGATATGGCAGATGGAAGATGTTCACCAGGCACATCACAAACAGATAGTATAAACAGTCTGAAAGATGATGTTCGGCCAGCAACAGCGTCATCAGACTGGGAACTAAGCAACAACGAAGAGACGTTGAATGTGACAGTACATCGCGAGCAGTCGCTTGATGCTGCTTCTGTTCCACTACCATCGGACGCAGTTGATAAACTATCAGACCAGTTGTCAGAAGTGTCCAGCTTGGGCTTCGTTCCAATCCAAAACCAGTTGATTTTTTCGAGGTCAGACAGCATGGCGTCGTCAGTTGCAGGTTGTTCGCTGCCGCAGTCCGTGGAATGTCCTGACGTCCATCAGCCAACGTCCATCAGAGAGACATCAGTTGGAGACTCCAAGTGCGTGACGTCAGCGCAGCCAGTGACAGCGGTCGGCGTCAGCACGGAGGAACTGCTCGACACATTGCAGTCTTTGCTG
>Ga0209363_1001591_pt1 | contig 11066 bp, 4 predicted proteins | sample WorMetexBAHAMAS3_FD_187385 | JGI IMG/M metagenome (GOLD analysis project Ga0209363, IMG submission 187385) | Marine gutless worms symbiont microbial communities from Max Planck institute for Marine Microbiology, Germany - Inanidrilus exumae... | ecosystem: Host-associated > Annelida > Digestive... | reverse complement strand
GTACGATTTATTGCATACTTTCTTTTATTTGTTGCATTCTTAAGTTCTTTTTTTCACATCTGCAAGCCCTCTGATCACTTGCTGCAAACCAGAAGAAGCCCGCACTCACAAAAGTGCAAAGGCAAACAGTGACTTTGACCTTTGACCGTCTGACCCAAAAATAAATCGGTTTTCAGGACTCATCGTGGAACATGTAAAGTTTGGTGATTCCAGCTGCATCGGTTATTGAGAAACAACTACTTCACAACACAACGTTATCAGAATTTAAAGACAAGCCCGCTGACTGTTTGCTGTTATATTCAATGACGACATTCGATGTCAGCTGCGGTCACTTGCCTGGCAAATGTTTCAAACAGCAAAAAAGAACGAAACTATACAACTAATAGGATGACGCAAAAACGGTCCGTTGGTCGCTAAATCAATAAGGTGCTATGTGTTTTACATGGTAGTGTAGCGACAACTTTACGTAGCGGTGGGATATTTGATCACGACTTTATTACAAGTTTATTGCCGTGTCTTTGGGTAAGAAAATTTGAAAATAAGTGAAAATGTGAGGAAGTTACGGGCAGTGGGGCAAGAGTGCAGTGGCACTTAGTGGCTCGGTAGTCTAGTGGTTAGGGCGTCGCATTTGCGACTCAATGGTCGTGAGTTCGATCCCCGGCCACTGCAGTATCGGTCGAATGGTACTGGGATGGATGACCGTCTTCGGGCTGGAATACCATGTCGCTATGTAACTAACCACCCAGATCAACTTAGCCTCCTAACCTCTGTGAGACGGGAAATGAGTACCAGACAAAGTGCGGTGATGCACTGTGGCTGGGGAGTAAAAGCAGGACGGCTCATTCCATTTGTGGTAAACGTTTGGGTGGTAGAGAAAACTGTGTGATCCCTCGTTAACAGGTGCCATCCTCAGCGCCTTAGAGGTGAGTTCTCACGAAAAGGGGTTATACAAATTTTCTGTCTTCTTCTTCTTTAACCTTTTTCTGACTCATTGTCCACTGTCAGTCAAAAAGACGACACGGTATTATTCTTGCCCGTAATTTCGCCAAATTTTGACCAATTTGCAAAATTTCGTGCTTTACGTCTCAGCAATAGATTTGCAAAAAAAGTAATTTTCGATTCACAGTGGCCAACGGCCCAAGTTTTTTGTCGCAACCCTGTACAAATAGAATAGCTATCCATGCAGTATGATCGTCTACGACGTCTACGTATATGTCTTCAGCAGTAACGTCCAGACGGTAATATAAAACACGAGGAGTGAATCGAGAACAGTACAAATCGAAGGAGCAGAATGAATCGTGTGCACGATCTGTAATCCAGTGCAGCGGTATGACTGGCACAGTAAGCAGGTGGACGAGAGTTGCTTTTCACGTCACATTGAAAGTCATGTTGACGCCGAACGGCGTTGTAGACACAGATGATTGGCGTGTTGTCCGCTGCCCCAGCGTCAAATATTTCGTACATGTGTCTGAAGATTCAACAAATAAGCCAGCGGTTTAATTTGCGCTATTAATTAAACGCTGAATTAACAAGATAGTAATGATCAAATCCTTCCAAAAAACGAAACAACTGGATAAATGATATCAAAGTCAATGGTCCAGGTTTTGTAACAGCAATTACAAGGTCAGGTAAACAAATCGACAGAGAATAATTTACAACGAGTCCAGAAAAAGTAAGAAAAACCCTAAACATTTTGCATTAAAACCACAAACCGGAACCAAGTTCATGAAATTTACAGGCACAAAAGTGACGTCTCTATCAAACAACACGGCATTCTTTCCCAAAAAATCAACCTTAACGTTTATGAGATGTCAAATTTTAAATAACCATGCTATTTTGCTACATGTCAATGTTGCATGAACGTTTGAAATACGATACTAAACTACTCTTTTCTTGCTTACTTGCTTTAAACGTTACAGTTTTTAAAACAGTTAATGTCAATCTTAACAGTCCAAATGGGTAAATCAGATGTTCTATAGTACCGTCTTTTCGCGTGGTTACAGTTAGCACAGTTCTATGTGTTCCTGGCATGTTTTCCTGATTTAACGCAATCTCAATCTCGTTTCACGGAAGCAAGAAACCAGTTTTGTCGGAAAATTCAGCCACTAAACATTTAGCATCGTATCCTTTGAATATTTTGATTACCAGAAGCTCAGCTATCGCCGAGAGATCCGCGCGACGGTCTGTATCAGTTGAAATATATGTTTACTGTTGTACGAATAACGCAAACAGAGCACGTGTCAGCCTGAGGAGCACTTTCAGCAACTGTTACGTTTTACTGCGCTATCTGCATAGTTTTGGACACACATCGTTGCACTAGGCACAACTATCACACAGCGAGCATGCAATGCCGTGCGTGTCATCAACAGACTCCCGTACAACCAATGTTGTTGATGCCACCTGGACCGTAAGGTGATCAACCAATGTTGACTACCACCAGTATTGTTGACGACACCGCATATTACTCCGCCAGCGCACCATCATGGACGCGAACCACAGCGAGTAATCTATATCGAAAGCTGAGATTTGCGATAGCAGTTAGCAACTAGAAGAAGCCAGCACCCACAAGAATGCCATGACCCCATGCCGGTAATTTTTTTGACGCTGGCTGACTGTGAAAAACTCCACACACTGGAGGTCTGTCTGTCGTGCGTGGTTAACGTCTCGCAGCAGCAGCAGCAGCCGCCGGGAAGTGACGCTGGGAAAACACGGTGGCTTATCAAGTTGTGGGTTATGACGTCACTAGGAAGTGTGAAAGTTGTGGGTTTCTTGATGTCGCTACATGCCTCCGTTCGGGCCACGGACCGATCGCAGCGTTAGTGGGCGGTTCTATAGTTGCAGTACACTTCTGCTAAAATTTGAGTTAGTTTTTGGACAGACATGCGGGTTTCAAAGTTTGCGACGTATCTTTTCTGGGTGCTTTAATATGGACTCAGTTGTGTTTCACATTCATTCTGCTCGTCGCCGCTCGCTGTTTCTACACATCGCCAGCCTTCACTGATTACGGTATGCTCCGCCTTCGACGACCGGGGTGGCGGCCGAAGCCAGACCCAAAACCCATAACTTGCAACACCACAGGCATCAAAGGAACCCCACAACTCGACATATAATCGAAAACGCGGTGTCGCTAGTATGGCTTGTGCGGCAGAGCATTGCAGCCTGGAAAACCAAACGTGGCTTACGTACACAGTCAGCGGCAATATTTAATTCGGTGTAGGTCTGCGGTCGTTGTCGCAAAATGTTTATCGTATCACTTTTTCTGGACACAGTGTAGTTATTAATTCAAATAGGAACAAGAGGCCACAGTCGTGGTCGTACTGACCACTTTGGTACAGCATTTAGACAAAAGTACCACATTTCCGTCATAGTTTAATCTCATTCGCCAGAGGCCGCCAGCAATGTACACGTTCGCCGTTTGGAGACTGCAGACTGCACTAGCCGATGCTGTTGCTGTTGTTTCATCCTGTGGCTTTGAACTTTGACCATTACCTTCCAACTTGACCTTCATAGCGACATTACGAACCGTCGTGCCAAATAGCGATGTCAAAGACCATTTTCTTCTAAAGTTATTGTCCGGAAACACACACACACAGACAAACACACATACCCGACCGACCGCTTTACCTGGCCACTAATTAAGGTACAACTTACCTGAGTGTGGTGTCGAGAGTAGTGGTTAGGGCGCGACGAGGGTGACCGTCGACGACGATCAGAAGTAGATTGGTGTCCTCGATGTCGGCGACGTACACCACTTCATCGACATCAACTCGGCGTCGAAACGTAGCAGCGCCGCCAGGTGCGGATTCAGTGCGTAGACGACTTTTGTTGGTCGTGAAATGGAACATTTCCTCCGCGCAGTCGCCTCCTCCGTGGCTGCTCTGCTGCAGTTCGTCGGCACACGGATCAAGACAAAAGCATTTCTAGGCCTATGTTGCAACGGATGCCATTACTGTCGCCGAATCATGGGTGCTACAACACCGAATCATGAAAGTCAGCAACCGGATTCCATCCTGTTTTGGTCCAACCGACTCTTGAAGGAAGGACACCAATGCCTTTCATCCGTGGTGTTAAGGCGTGCATCGATGTTGCGAGCCTCCCATCCGTTGTGGAATGAAGGTGGAGTATGCCAATTTTGCCGATTGACGCCAAAAATCGGTTACCATAGCAACGTCCCTTGAGCGATAGCGAAAATAAGGTCGGATTGATCATGCCCACCCATATACGTACCTACCGTATCCTAAAAATTTGAGGACCATCGGTCCAGTATATTCTGAGATAATTGGTCTCAAATGGGACATTTTTAGGGCGGCTGTAAGAGCTTTTAGCCTGGCTTGTCCTGCCGATTATTGTTTTTATTACACATTGCATATATTGTCATTTTTGGCAAATAAACGTGAACGTGAACGTGAACCGTTAAAAAAGTAACTGTCTAACTATCTTTCAGGCCTTCAGCGCGCCTATGCTGGGCAAACTAGACGAGAACTAACATGTGACTAACATCAACAGAGTGTTGTTCGGTGAGACATCTCTCGACTCCGTCTGTTCGCTGATGTCGCACGAACAGTCCGCTGCGCAACAGCGTTGTAAATGCGCGTGGTTCCTCGGCCTTGAGCGGCAGACCTTCAGCGTCACGCCTAGAATCGTCGACGCTGGCTACAACCGTGGCCTGGTCGTCCACGATGTAGCACCTGCGCGGCAAATATGACAAGTATATTAGTCCTGCTTATTGTACGCTGTCCCCTGCTGAGTCACGGTGTCGCCAGTGAGTATCAGCCGCGCGCTGTATTAGAAAAAGACGGGACAGACAGTACAGTAGACACACGGAGAGACGAAGCCAGAGGGGAAGCCAGACCGTTACATTACGCTTACCGCTAGACGCGGCCAGCGTACTGACACCATGACTAAAAGAACCGAACTAAACCTAATCGGTAATCTAATCCGAAATTAAGTTTACTTTAATTCGCCGTTGAAAATTTACCGTTGCGATTTTTTGTTCATTGGACGGTATATATTGTCGACACATGGTTGCTGTTAGTGCCATATATTTGGCCTTACATACTGTACTTAGACGGTACTGTATTACTTTAATGTCATACTGTCGTACTGCTTGAGTTAAATAAAGACAGAGAGTCAGCATAGCACAGTTACGCAAACCTACCGCCCATTGCAACAAATCATGCAGACCTATACTGAAGAAGCTCCGCCTCCGTCATTAGCTCTGCCCAGCGTTACAGCATCTGGCAAATTAATATGAAGTTGACCTGATGTAGCACGTTGTTCTGTGTCTGCACTGATAACTCGACGAACAGCGGTGAACGTGGCGTGATCGTGTGTTGACGGCAGTCATGATGAGATGGCGAAGGTCCGGATACAGCAGCTGGACCGCGAGGACGCCCTGCAGCTGGTCGTCAGCACATGATCGACGGTAGCAGAAGCCGGAGCGACAGTCGTCGTTGTGCGTACAAGGACAGCCGCAACCTTGTCGCCGTTCGACCGCTGACGCACGATACACACACGATTCATTAGCCCGCCCGGCACAGCGATACCAAATGGCTTCTGTTTCGCTAATGTTACTGTCTTTTATCTCTTTTTAGCGACCGGGTATACCCGCCCACGGCGTATATACCGGTCGCTTCATGCTATAACTTTTCTCCGGAGTTGCTAATCGCCATAAATTAATTATCAATTTTAAGCTACCTAAGGTCGTTACAACTAGTTTTACAACCATTCGCTCTCCAAAACTGTCGCTCCTAGTAACGACTGGCCTTCTGGACGTGAATAGACATTATTGTGTACTCTGAATTCACTGTAATTCGACCCAGTCGCTTATCTTAGCACTTGCTGTGAGCTCTTGGTTTTCTTTTTAACGAACCTCTTGGAGACCAGTTATCTCAGAATATACGGGACAGACCTTCACCAAAATTTCTGGATAGGTACACACTACACATATGGGTGGACATGATCAACCTGACTTTCTTTTCATGATCGCTCAAGGGACGTTGCTATGGTAATCGATTTTTGGTCGAATCGGCGAAAATCTTCGTTCGATGCGCTGCCACGTCTGTATGTCTGTCTGTATGTCTGTCTGTATGTCTGTCTCTCTGTCCGCTCGCATATTTCGAAATTTTGTGTTAACTGCGGCTGTAGCTTGGTAAACGCCTGATGACAACACAATATGTTATGTACTTCCGGTTTTGTAGATTACGTTATTTTTTCCACATAATTCGGCCAGTTGGCTAGAATCAATCAGACTACGTTGTTTAGTCGAGTTCACCACGTGGCGGCACCGGGGATGAAGTCTGCTATCCCCGATCGATTGACTTGTTATGGTTACTGTTATTATTTTCCTTCTCAGTGGCGGATTTAAGATCTTGAAAAGAACACTGCGGAATAGGGGAATAGGGGGCCTGCAGCCAAGCCTAAGGGGAATCCCACTTCCAGATGTATGGCCCACCGTGGGGGTTACGGGTCGAAACACTCCTGAAATTGAGTTTTTGAGGCGGAGCCTCTATAGAGGCTCCGCCTCAAAAACCTCAAAACGAAGCTTTGTTATCTGACAGCCAATATTGCCTCGAATTTCGCACATATTTTTATTTTATGCGTCTTTGGCCGCCACGTCTCCAGACAAAAATAAGAGAGCGCCCTCCTCTAACTCTGTCACTCTTTAACTATAGAGGGCTACGCTCTTTATTTGCCGAAAAGACAAACAGCGAAATACCAGTAAAATGAACTTATATTTTCTGGCGATCGCCTTTTATATATTATCTCAGTAGACATCCATAATACCGCGCTACTGCGTTATACATAAACAGAATTTTGACCATGATAAGGATGCTAATAAACAGCTTCAAAATTCCAAACTAACCACATTGGACTTCCCTCCCAAACATTGTGCTGGTCCAACCTTTTTATGTTCCTCTCCCACCCTTCCCTCCTCCTTTCCTCTCTCCCCTCATTTCCTCCTTTTATCTCCGCCGTTACGCGGCCCCCGGGGCCTGAAATCCAGCTAGGAGGCCTGAGGAGCGCTGTAAGCTCATCTAGTGTGGCGTGGAGTAAAGCCCCAGACAACTCTGCTTTTGATGCATGTTGAACTGGCCAGGAAGCCTCTAGTTGCAACGATTAGACCTATTAAAAATTGTTATTTTTTCAGTCAATTGATTTTCGTGAGGATCTAAGCCGTTCAGGACTCTCGCGACCGAAGTTTTCTGAGGGTCCTGATCCATGGATGGACGCCTATGGAAACGAAGAAAGCTGAAACATGACACTGGAGTTAATGAAGTGAGCGTGTCGACAGACCCAGCGAGCTGGCGGTACACTCGGGCGGACTGGCTGGCCTCGACCGATGTACGGCTCGCGACAGGGTCACGTGACTCGTGACGTCATCGGCCCGTCCGACTACGACGTCATCGCGTGGAGCGGACACACAAGTGACGCCGCGGTGGACGGCTGCACGCTGGTACCATGGCAACCTGCAGTGCACGGTACAGTCACAGTCCGAAGAACCGTACGCGCCGTTGCCGAGGCAGACAGCCGGCAGGTGACGTCAATTAAAAGGATTACTTACTTACTTACTTACGTCGGTCATAAACTCAGCAGTAGGCTGCCATTACGTTTTGCCAGGACCGCGGTTACCTTCCTAGCTTCAGAGTTGGTGAACAAAGGCACAACTTGCCTAGGGTCGCTGAGTGACAGCAGAAAGGTCGGGGACTGAACCTGCGAGCTTTAGATCGCTGGTCCAGTGTACTACATATTGCGTCACAACGCCACACAACAACGCACGACAACGCTATAATGTTCAGGCATAACAAAGTCACGTCAGTTTGCTTTAAATAAAAATCTTCAATATACACCCTGTCCGGAAAAGGTGTCACAATATTTTGCTCGTAACTTTGGTAAATGCGACCGGTTTTCCAAATTTTTTTTCACCTAAGTAAATTTCCAATGACGTGCAATTAAACTTATCACTATACATCAAACGCGTCGCTCACTGTATTGTGAAATATTAATGTCAGAAAATCTGCGGGATACTGAAACATGCATTGTGATTAGTGATAAATTCACAAGCGCCGTGCTTAATATGTGGTGGGACCTCTGACTATTATTTTATTACAAATTTACTGCCGATATTTCTTTGAAAGAATTTTTAAAACCAGTTGACATTTTTTGCAAAGTTATAGGCAAGAAAGTTGACTGCCCCAGGCGCCCTGTGCACCCGCGCACTGTTCTGTTGACCCCGAGTGAGTCTTTCTACTTCGCACTGCGCTAACAGTGGTTACGAAAGTAGGTGATCGACCGCGTCAAGTCCAGTTCCGAGTCGATCTCCACTCCCGGATATACGCGCAGGATTCCAGTAGATGTGGCTGCCCATGTCCAGCGAATCAGCGACTGTAGTTCCACGTCCCGATTGATCCACATCGGCTCCAGGTAGCTAGTCAACTTCACGTCCGATCTGCCTCGGCACATTATTCACACACTTTACCTCTTTCAGCGGCAGTACTCAAAAGATACGATACGACACGAAGGGCCGGATTTAACAGTATCGAGACTGCTCGACCGAACAGGGCCGGCCCACAAATTTAGGGGCCCACATTCCCATAATATTTGTAGGATACCCGCGGAAGGGCATCGCGAAACAGTGGACAGGAAAACATAACGGAATTAAGAGTCGGGACGCCGGCCCCAAAACTGCATGGATCAGGGAAAGCTCCACATTCGTAAATCCGGCGCTGTCGAAACTGCAAGCAGCCAGCATTCACAAGAGTGCAAAGACCCACGTCGGCAATGTTTCTGTGACTCGTGGCCTTAATTTTTGATCTTTCGACCCCAAAATAAATAAGTTTCCAGAACTTATCTTGAGACATTTTTAGAGAAAGTTTGGTAATACTAGCTACAGTTCCGTCTTAATGGACGAAGAATTTCAGCATGTGCAGAGATAGTTTGATACTAATAAGCTTTAAATTAACATCATCAAAACAAAAGCACTCGTATTTAGACGTCCTTCTGTTCGTCATTTCAGCACACCACAACCGTTACCATTTATTGAACAGGTCACACATAACTTCTGGGAATTTATATTTCTGAAACTTTGTCTGCTGATATCAAGCACGTTCTGTCAGTTGCTTATCTGCAGAGACTGTGCTTACTTGCTCTGTTGAAGAGTCGAGGGTTGTCACGTGACACATTACATGTTATATTTACTGCCATTGTATTGTCTGTTGTCACCTATGCTCTTCCATCTATTGCTGAACAGTTATCAGAAGGCGATAAAGCCCGCCTTGAGCCCTTGATAGTCTATTTCGGGAAGCTTTTAGGCGAGGATTTTGTTGCCAAACTTTTAGCATTGACGCGCTCATATTGGCTGCAGATAAAAATTATTTCGCAATATGTCTAACATTAAACATTGTCCACATCCTCTCTTACCCAACCATAAAAATTGTAAAATAAGAAAGTCACTCAAGAACCGCGGACATAACTACATATTATCAACCTCTTCAAAAACAGTTTTTAAACAGATGTCTGTTTTCATACATTTAGTCTGTATTTTATCTTGTCTTAAGCTGTGTGTGTGTGTGTTTTTCTCTCCATATTTTAATATTCTTGCTTTTATGTGTGTTTCTTTAAAGTGTTAACATGTTTTATCTGCATTTGTTATGCGTGCGATTGACATGCATTTTAATAAAAGGCAACGTACTTACTTACTTACTTATTTACTTATGTTGTTTTTTAGCTATCGTGCGGAAAAAAACAAATGTACAGGAATTATCGCAATCGCTTTGCTGTGACAACATCACGTCAAACATTATCGTGATACAGTAATAATCATTGCAGATATAATGACGACAGTTGTGCTTATTTGTACCTGACGAGTGGTCGTAGGACAGCTCGTGGACACGGCTGCTCGCTGTCGACGGAGTTGATCAGACGATGAAGCTCGCTCAACGCTGGTCGGCGACGAGTCACGTTACAGAAAGTACTGGCAGTCAACTTGACGACCGAGTGGTGCTTCGTTATAGTCATTCCTGCATACATCGTCGATCGACCAACCCTCGACGCTTCGCTCTCATAAACGAACCACATTTTAAACACGGAAAATCTGCGGTATTTATTTAAGCATATGACATATAAACATTATCTTCTAGGCCTATATGTTACTATGCTATTTAAACTACTATACTGCTTTCAACTTGGGTTGAACTAGCCTAGTTTCTGGAGTTACTCGGCGTTGAGACTGGTGTTCCAATAGCGAACATGTGTGAATTGTGAATCGGAGTCAAATAAATAGCATTAACGCAATGACGGGAGATTGGTGGTCATTCACCAAGTTACCAACCAGTGAATAATACTGTTCAGCCGCGTTCGACGTTCACGTTAACTAAACGTTTTTTTGATCGACACAGAAGTTTTTGTGACGATAAAAGAATTATTTTGTGACTATATACATACAGAAATATTTTGCTACAGTCACGAAGTTATTTTGTAAGAGCCGTTTTGTACCCGGTAACCGTCACAGAACTGTTTGTCCTCATCGCATTTATTTTGTAAATGTTACAAAACTGTTGTGTGTATGTATGTATGTATTTAATTTGCCCAATGCAGATAACAGATAAGGCCACAACAAAACAGCGTACACAGTGGCAGGTCGATGTCTGTACGTATTCACCAGAATTCACCAGTGTCAGAGCAGACTCTCGATCTGCAGTAGTAGTAGGCCTACTGTCACGCAATAGAATATCGCAGTCAGATTTAGAGATGCACGATTTTGTGCGTGTAGTGCTGCGCAGGACTGTACTTGTTGACTGCTGCTCACACTCGCAGTCACGCACTCATTGTTGTACTGTGATTTTCTGCGACTTCACTAAACTATTCGTTTGCATTACGAGCTTGCAGTGTGCACATTGCTAAATGCTAAGTGATACGAGCTGCACAGTGTCGACGATACTCGCGATACTTTTGCCGTTTCACGGTATTTTTTACTGCTACGATATACCGCGGTATATCGTGACCTTGGCGATACTGGTATCGTCGTGTAGGTATCGACAATAAGTATCGAGGTATCGTGGGTATCG
>Ga0209363_1001590_pt1 | contig 11067 bp, 9 predicted proteins | sample WorMetexBAHAMAS3_FD_187385 | JGI IMG/M metagenome (GOLD analysis project Ga0209363, IMG submission 187385) | Marine gutless worms symbiont microbial communities from Max Planck institute for Marine Microbiology, Germany - Inanidrilus exumae... | ecosystem: Host-associated > Annelida > Digestive... | reverse complement strand
ATGTAGAACAAATATCTGAATGATGGTTTATAATTTGCAGTTATAGGCCTATTCCTTTAAACTGTTAGTGTAAATTAGCTCATCGACAGTTTTGGGCATGCCAAAGCTTTGAGCCCGGCTGGGCCTGTCAAGCGTTGGGCCACCTGGCCCATTCAGATCTCAATTTGTGACATAATCTCCTTTGTTCTGATGTAGAATTAGTGTGTCTGACATAATAATATTGATCTGTAATTTAGGTGAACCAGAAGATGATTGCTTTCACCGATATCACAGAGGGTTATTTAGAAACATTTCTGCCGGGAACGCCGAAGAACTTCAAGCCTGCAAACAACAGCCATAAGTACAAGGCAGTGTCGTCAGTTGAGAACGAGTTGTGTTTGTTTCCGATCGACACGAGTAATGAAGTCTGTCTATCTATTGCACTCACCCTTGCCAGCCATCGCTGCACAGACTGATCTGCTGCATACAGTGCACGTTCTGCATAGTACAGGGTGTAGCAAAATAAGTTTGAGAATGAGTCTCACTTGTCGCACATGGACTGCGCGACATTGTGTATCATGGTCAGCATGTTGCAAACGAAAATGGGTGCTTAGCATGATAAACTTGCATCACTTGAACTAAGTGATGCTCGACGTACCATGGCGAAAAAGCAGAAAAATTTGTTTTGGACAAAGTGTTTTGGGACAAGATTCCAGATGAAAGTACCCTTAGTGCCCTTATTTTTACGTTAGTCAAATTCTTTTACAACCGAGTGTGTGATACTAAGGGTAGCTTTTTTACCAAAACAAGCTCAATCTGCTGTTTCAGTACGATACTGGAGTGCAATGAACAGACAGACACTGAGCTGAGGCATATATTGTTTTACGTATATGCATTGCACTTACGTGGCACAGTAAAAACCGGAAATGGAACCTGAAGTTCAAAAAAGTCACTTCCAGCCATTCCACCAGTGTCACAAGGTACATCGCTGAAGGACCGAATGACAGAATGGGACTGATTACAGTACCATTTATAATATAGTAAGAGGGACGCACAGAGCAACAATGCAGTGGGAAAGTGTCAGTTTTTTCAATAATGCTTGCATGTTTATTGTAAGGGATTTACTGTGAAGATTTTTGGACATAATTTCTGTGGATAGCAGTTTAAACGTAATAAAGTAATATTTCGAGTGCATTATAGTGGTGCACCCTGTATGCCACAATGATAACTGGACTCAAAAGTTGCAGAATAAATAGCTTGCCAAAGGTGGCTGGTGACGTTTGTGTAGATTCATTGTTAATTGTGGTTCTGCCATTGTTCCTGTAGAGTTGTGAAGTCAGTATTGGCATTTTGTTCTGAGTTGTTGCCTCCCGTCTTCATTACCATAACAGCACTTAATGTTTTTCGTTGTTATGTGACTTAGAGTCTTTGTTTTATATTCTTTGTGTATCAGACGACCCTATAGAAACTGTTGTCATAGTGATGAAGGGTAATGCAATACAATCCCCATAAAACAGCCAAGAATTTAAGTGGAAAATAATGAATTTTCTTGCAAAAATGGCCAGTTGTAAAAGAGACACATCATATAGCGCCATGAACTTATGTACTGTTTAGACTGTTTGAATTGGACGATGAATGGAAAATTTAAAAAAAAGTTTTAGTGATTAAAGAAATGTTCTTGGCTGAAACCTTTCCGTCTATCTAACCAAGGTGGCATATGTATCCATGTCTGGAAAATAATTTTTTAAATTTTTTAGCTATATGAGCTTCAGTCTATGCTGGTTCACTGTGAGACCATCAAAGTCAGAAGATGAAATGCTGCTAATGTAGTTGTTATAACCTTCACTGAGGATTTTTCTAGTCACACAGTTAAGTCGTTCATTAGCAGCCATTAATGGTGGTGTGGTTTTATTTAATCTTTGGACCGGACCACTGGGCACAGTGAAAATGTGCTGGCATTTCATTGTGTTGCTGTCATGTTTACACCTTGTATCAGGTGCTACTTGCTAGAATCTACTGTTGCATTGATATTTTCACGGCACTGCCATGTTACAGTATTCCTACTGGTTCACTGCAGCGTCTGCTGACTTATCATTCTCCATTTTGCTCACCATTACTAGATGTAAGTACTAATAGGCAAGTGTGAAATGTGTTCACCTAAAGCCGTGTTTTCCAGGTTGTCCTGAAAAAAAGATCCTTAAACTATTGTTGTCGTAAGGCCGTATTACTTTACAAATAAAATTTTTTAATGCTGAAATAAGTTCTTTCTGCACTAAGAATTTTTTTTGCATAACCACATCTGAAATAAAACCGAGTAGGGCATGCTAGGAAATATGCATGATACTCTTCAACCATCAGCAAGTGACGCATGGTGAGAATTGGGCGGAGCTGTCTGTCAATCATCTTCGTCTGAGGTTGACTGAAAAGCACACATCAGACGTGACATAATACCGGTGATACGTCACTGGCTGAAGAGTGTCTACTGAGGAATATTTTCGAATATGCTCATTCGCCAGAAAGATTTCCAGTTTATTTCAGACCTGTTTATGTGTATGAAAAAATTCTTTCGTACTAATTTGTAAGGACACTGTTGATGAACGGCATCTGGTCTGTAAAAGTCAATGGATATTTCTCAGAGTATAACATAGTGTTCTTTACGTGTCCATTGAGATATTACTTATACAAATTGTTGTATGATGACTAGAATATTTAGCTAATTGAAATGTAACCACAGTGCGCTTGATGGGCTTGTACCTATGTGAAGCCTGACGAATTCATGCGTTTGGAAACTATACAGTAAGAGGCGTTTGCCAAAAATGGGCCTGCCGGGTAGAGGCTGAGCAGCATCCCCCAATGCTGTAGTGACTGTACTGCAATAAACAAAGTCCTGTGCTTGGTGTCGTCAGCATCCTTTTACTCTTAACAACGCCATTTGTGTGATGAAATAGCCAAAACTGGCAAAGTTCTTAGTTTTGGCTAAGGTTTCAGGCAGAAGTACACTTATTTTTGGGGTGACTCCTATCCCTTTGATATAATGTAGCCCAGGTGACGTCTGCTGAACATATCCACATATCCTGTTTCTGCAAACCAGTTCAATTCTCTCAGCATTTTGGCACATTTTACCTCAGAAGTCAACAAAATCCAAAAGTTTGAGACATGTGGCCTCCAAGGTTGTTGGGAGGTCACAGAATTTTCACTTCACGACACAACTCAATAAACCCTATAAAATGATACAACTGCTGCTCAGGTTTGTTCTTTGTTTTTGGTTCTGCTCAATAAAGCAGAAATTTAAGGGGCTCAGTACACCTAGTTTTGGGGAGCCTCCCAAATCTCATCAGTTGTTCCATATGCCAATTTGAACTGTTGATGAAATTTCATGAGAATCCATCTACATTGTTCGGAGTAATCTTGCTAACACGAGTGAAATACCAAAACTAATCTCATTATTTCCTTGCTTCACAGAGGTTAGTAAGTAGTTGTAAGTAAATAAGTAAGTAAGTACAACATTTATAAAGTGCCGTAATCATTTAAGTCTAAATGAATCAGAGTCTTCATTGAAAAGTAAATTGTTGACATCATCTATTGCAGTGGTTGTTATTCCAGTGTTACATTAGCTATGTAGCCTTGCATTTACAATTTTGTATTTTGTTATAATTTGTAATTTGTTACCTGTGTTCTGTTCCAGTGCTTAAAGTAGTTTGAAAAAGCTAGGGGGCTCCCTCTCACCGCTTACGCCTTTCCCTTATCCCCTCCCTCAGTCTACCACCCCACTCTGAGCTGGGGGGCTGAGCCCCTCAAGCCCCATTACTTTAAGCCGTGTTCTGTTCTACACCTTCATGGCGCTGAATGGCTAATAATTATCCGATGTGCCAGTAAACAATTACTACTGATGCACGCTTTCCAGTGCCAATGAACTTTGTGACTCAGAAACTGTATATATCATATGGCATGAGTGAATCATTATTATTGATCATATGCCATGCATCTGGCGTTCATTTACAGTTTATATTTCCTTTTTATTATGCATAAAGACGCCTTTTAATGTTGTGCATATCCCTGTTTGAAGCTGGCATGCACACCTGTATGGTGACGCATTTTATGCATCACTGCAGCAGTTGTAGCCAGTTGCCGTGCAAGGGAGTGCTTCTCCCTAACCACTGATGCATGGGGCTGTTTCTTACAATTATGCAAAGAATTATAATAAGTTGTTGTTATCACTGGCGTCGGAAGCAATTTATGTGTGGAGGGGGCCATTTTCTGGTGCAAAGTGCCAGAAAAATTTTGGGTTTGTGCCCTCCCCACTTTATATGATGGCCCAATAAATCTCTGCATGGGTGGCTCAATTGACATGTTGAACTTGACGTCATGTCACCATAGGTACGGAACCACAGATAATATATTTAAATATAATATCTATTTATCGGTATAGTCCATGGACGTACCACTGATTTGTTAATTGACTGCTGATTACCAGAATGCATTGCGATTACGGGTATACAACAGATATGGAACAAAAACTATCTAGGTTTTACTAATATAAATATTAGTACCTGAAAATGAAATTGTCTGTTACAGTGTTGGCAACACAATAATGCGTGAGGGGCCAGGTCTATGCTCTGAAGAAATTGAGGGGCCCGAGCCCCCTGGCCTTTCCCTTGGTTCCGACGCCTCTAGTTATTGTTTCATCATTTCTACCTAAAATATGACATTAAACCATCTCTGACGTTCAGCGCGTGGTATTGTTCTTTATTGGGTATCGGTAATGTTTTCGTTATTGTGTGATAAATGTTGGAAGCGTATCGACTTAATCAAACATTATCAAATGCACTGTTGGTTCTCTTGCCGACGGGTATTTCAAGTCAACTAAATCATGCTGGTGCTGACAAATGAAAACATTACTGACACTAATTGTGTTCATTATTTATTCAGTTAAATTATTTAACAACTTTTGTTGACTGAGCAATACAGCAATAATGTACTTAACGTAAAATTATCATATACATATTTTGGTGCAGTTTACTGATACTGTCTGAGAGTTGTTGGAAAGAGATACCGTGTAAATTGTTTGTAAAAAAATTAGTGTGTTGAGTGCCTTCTAATAGAAATTCATTAATTGTTGCTAGTCCTCTTGTTTGACGTTTATTTGAGTTTACAGTTATAAGGTATAAGATGTCAAAAAAACTTGTTCAAGTCAGTTCAGATTTGCTGGAGTCATTGTTGAATGTAAACTGTCATGCAGTGTTTGTGGATGACAGTGTACTTAATATTGTCTGCAGTGTGAAACTTGGGACTAAAGTTAGCCACAAATACTTTTAACTTCGGTTATTACACAACTACTTAATGTTGGTGTGATCTCTTGACTGTCTGTTTTTTGTTATGTAGACTATCAGTTTTACTGCATTACTGAGCACAACAGTAACATTACTGTCATTACCTTGCAGCTGGTACAAATTGTCGATCATTTTTATAGTGTTACGTGAATTTGTAATAATAGTATTTATCAAAATATGTACCACTGTAATGCATATATTCGTAATTTGCAGTTTACAACATGTAAAAAATAGTGTGCCACTATTACTCACTTTAAATTACAGAGCTGCTATGAGTTTTCTAAAATATGTATTTTATGAGTGTTATTAACAGTCTTTAATGGACAGTCTATTTGTGTAAGATTTATTGAACAAGATGTTAATTTTGATTCTTGTATTGGGATAACATCTTATGTAGTTGGTTGCTTTAACAGAAGCATAGAATAGTTCTTTAGACTTGGAAATGACTATACACAGATAGCGAAATGCATTGAATAAAGTAATTAACTTAAAAGTTCCACTCCCGCATTTTAAACGCAACCACTCCCACATTTACACTTAAGCCTGTAATTACTGTCCTACTGACCTCAACAGCAGAAGGTACAACACGCTATGGGATAGGGGGCAGGTCTGGTACCGTGGGCGGGAGATCCACCGGATGCTTTTGGGTTTTACCTAAGAGAAGCATTCCAAAGCCAGACCAACACAGAAAAGATATTATTTTTATACAACAAGAGTCGTTAGGCACTGATATGTTATAGAAATTGAAGAACAGCAATTACACAAGTATCACATTGAACTGATAAATAGGTCTTGTCGTGGTTGGTTAGTTTCCACTCTGCTGTAGGCGCTAGCATAATAACTTAAATGAGCCTCCCCTATCCTTTCCCATTTCGGGTTGTCGCTGAACAAAAAAGGCAATGAGGTCGGGAGGTTACTGTATCGTTGACGATCCTTAACCTGATGGAACTAAATCTCTACCCAAGACTGTCCCTGATATAGCCTATTTTTGTTCTAAAAGGGGACGTTAATCTCCAACCAACAGCACAATAGTGCTGTTGGTTGGTTGTGCCAGTGAATGTTAATTGAGTTGGAACACAGATGCAGCCTATTATACGCACTGTCATGTGAGTTCTTAGTTTGAGGCCTTGGTGTTGTTGGTCATATGTTAATCTTACATATGTGCCAGTCAATTGCAAGTGCAGTTTTTAAAATGTTTAATACAGACCAAACATAACAGCATATAACACTGGATGTTTTGCACCAGCTACGAGAAAATGAGTCGTAAAGGATGCAAGTAACATACAGAGAGGGCTAGCAGTTGACACCCTTTGATTATTCACTTTCAAAGAGATTTCATATTGGCATAAAGAGCAGTCAGTTTTGCACAGTCCATAAAGTAACACCAAACCTTCAAATTACGATATAATATACTCACCCAGTGAGCAAAATAATTCACGCTAACTTAAACAGTCATAAGCAAAAGTAACGTTCTCGTGACGATTTGGTTTGCAAGAGGGCTTAAACTGTTAACAACTGGGGATGGTGACAACCTAAAAACAATGCTTACGCCGACATTGTTTTTAGGTTGTCACCTAGGTACTCTTTTTATGTCTTCGCCACCCCACAATGCTTACGCCGACATTGTGGGGTGGCGAAGACATAAAAAGAGTACCATAGCAGTATACAAAAAACAGTAGGCTAATCACAGAACAAATCAGTAAAAGAAGAAACAACATCAACGGCACCAGTCAACATTGACTGTTTTCGTCACTCCGCGTGTCCGCCCATTTTTTCGTCCGTTTTGCTACGCTCTCCCAGCAGTGGTGGCGGAGCCTCGTCAGGGGTCAGCTGCCCCCCAACGTTCACTTACTTAAAACGAACCAAAATGCGGGATTTTGACCAAAAAATTTCCGGGGGCACTAACCAGAACCCTGCGGCAGGAGGGGGACACCCGCTCCCGTACCCTTCCCGACCCCGCCCATGCTTTGTGACCCCCAATATTTTCAATTCTCCGCCGCCACGGTCTCCCAGTAGCCGGGCATCGTTTTCAGCGGGGCTGCGACTAGAACTGCGGAGCGGCGTTGGTGGTGTCGACGTTGTAGGTGCGAAAGAGCATCAGTTTGCGAGCGACGAGCCGGTCGCCGAGTGCGGCGAGACGCAGCTGGTCGTCGTGGTCATCCTGTCGATAGACGACGACGCTGTAGACATCGACGCACGCGTCGAACACCGCCAACTGACACCCGGTCGTCAGCTGCCACAGACGGACGCTGCAGTCCGACGAACCGGACGCCACGAACTTGTCGCACGGGGATATGCTCGCGCACAGCACCTGCACTCATAGCATAGCGACGTCCTAGCGTCCTCACTTGTATTGTATTGTATGGTTTAACGTCCCACTAGACACATTATAGGTCATTTCGGAGACGATTTTACCGGTCAGATGACCCAACCAACAGTGTAATAGCACTGACGGATGATAGTCTTCCAGGTCAAGGGCCCATCCCACAGGCTTAGCACGCTAAAAGGTAAAGAAAGGATGTAATCAAATTTTTTTTCTACATATAGCACCAAGTACACCGAAGACACAGAGGCGCTCGGAAGACAGCTAAGCCAAGCAAGATCAAAGCCTAATCCAGTCGACCGTGTACGAACTGCTCATTATATAGGTGTGCATATGATGTGCACAATTATGATGCACAACAGCACAGAGCTGGTCAAATAATCTAGCCTCACACCCTCCAGACAATCACCATAGCTCACATGTTGTCTGTTGGAGGGGAGGGAGCGTCTTCACTTTTGCACTATGATATATATCTAGCCCCGCTCAGTGGCGACGTCAGTAGACCATGTCATCCACCTTTGAAAGTCAACAAAATAAAAACGTCCCATCTTATTTTATGTACGGAGTTATCCTCGTTTATTATGAAAATCAACAAAAATATTGCAAAAAGTTCTTCATTTAAAGTCAATAAATATTTTATTGATTTCTACAATGCATTTATTGCGCTGTGTTATACCTTTATTGTGTAGATTACGTCTCTTCTGTTTTCCAGTTTGATTTCACACTTTCTGGGTATTTTGTACAGTGTACACAGCATATATTTTGTTGGTTCTTTATTGAGTGACACTATGTGTTTCTGTCTATCGTCTGTCTGTTTATTTTACTGTTCTTGCTACCATTACTGGCGAATAAAGATGAATATATAACGAAGTTCTGCAAATACTGCTAAATTTTTTTCTCACTCGCTACGTTCGCTCCATTAGGGTCTCAATCTATATTCTGGCATCCATCCCCTTCTGTTGAATCCTGCAAGCGTCACTGCCCCCGGTATGGATGCAAAATATTGCGATCACCCTATGTACGTCAATCTGCATCTGTCTGTCTATCTGTCCGTCTGTCTGCTCGCGTATCTCAGAAACGCGCATGTTTCGTCGAGTATGCCAGGTGGCAGAACCGGCGGCGAAGTCTGCCGTCTCCGCGTGCATCTTATTTCCCGATGTTTAACAACGCGCTAAAAGATATTCAGCAGTTAGTCAAAGAGATGAGTCGCAGACGGCAGACTACGCCTCCGGTGCCGGCAACTGGCGAACTAGAAGAAACATATGCGGATTCCGGCCCATTCGTTCCATTAAGAGAAATCATGACGTCATCCACAGACAGACAGACACGCAGACAGGCTGATCGCAATACCTCACATCCCTGCCTGGGATGAAGAAATAAGCAGTGGTAGACGTGTGAGGAAGGACCTGACGGTCGTGTCCGACGAGCAGAGATTGTCGATGGTTGAGCTGGCGGTCGAAGACGCTGAGTGTAGCGTCTGCTGAGCCGCAGACAATGTAACGTTCGTCCGACTTGCTCGACAGACAGACGGTCGTTATCTGACCGTCGTGCTGCACTTCAGCTAACACCGTCGCGAACGACGACCTCGACTGTCTCTTCTTCTTTGCTTCTGTACAGGCAGACTACAAAAGTGGAGGGGGATTTCTGCATGACTGCCCCCTCGGCCTGAAATGTGGGGGGACACGTCCCCCTGTCTCCCTTGTGGATACGCCACTGCAAGTGCATGACAACAATGCATCATCACAGATTGCATATTGTTGCAGTTCAAAAATACCAGCGACGAAAATGCTTTATCTGACAGCCTGGACCTACTTGGAGGCATACAAATGCTACCATAGCTAAATACGTGCTTAACTGGTGCACATGACGCTGGAACAGACAATGAATAGACTTGAACTAGGACTTGATTTTGGGATGGAAGAGTCTGAGTGCCTAATAAGCAAGTCCGGTGCTGGTAAAAATGGATTCAAGTCCAAGTGCAGACTCGAGTACTGTAAGTCTGGTAAGTAATTAAGTAAACATCGACAGCTCCAGTGAAATTGTCATATAGGTTGATATATGCAGCGACCTGTTTCAAGGAGGCCGAGATCGAACACTACAAGACGTCCGCTGTCGGTGCCGACAATGAGCTGGAGGTCTACCGTCTGGACGACACAGTCGGCTGTCGTGTTGATCTTCAGCAAGTACCGAGACGCCATCTCATCGGTGCTCTCCAGAGAAACTCGTGACTGCTCAACATGCCACAGCTATCGTCCAACACACTGCTTTTGGCCTCTGGTACGCCAGACTGAAGAAGGTACACTACTAGTGCTGCAACTGTTGCTATTACTGGTACATGGTGGCTTGGTAGTGTCGTGGTTAGGGCGTCAGACTTGCCACTCTGTGGTCGTAAGTTCGATCCCGCACCGTCAGTACAGGGATGGGTGACCGTCTTCGGGCGGGCATACCATGCACTTTGGTGTTCGAATCGAGCTTATTTCCTGTTCACTTTGGCGACAATAGTCCTGCTACAGTTGGTGTTATAGTATGTAACCAGCCACCCGGGCCAACTCAGCCTCCTACCCTCCGTGAGACGGGAAATTAGCACCGGCCAAAGTGCAATGATGCCCTGCGCCTGGGAGTAAAGGCAGTATGGTTCACTCCATTCGTGGATAAACATGTGGGTGGCAGGTAAAACTGTGTGATCCCTTTAACACGTGCCATCTTGAGCACTTTACAGACGAGTTTCATAATTAAGCGCTACACAAATCTATGCCTTTACCTTTTATCTTTACCTTTAGTACTATAAACTACTACTACATGCATTAACTTCCGGTTTTTGTTTAACTGGCTTAGTTTTCTGCGGTTACTCGAACCTTTGGAATTTGCGTAGCAGACTGCAGGTACATTGGCAATCTACAATATATCGGACACAAAAATAAAAGAAAAATAATTATCGGTCAGAAAAACGTAAGATGTACTTTGTCAGTAATGACAAAGGACAAATTCAACCTATTTATTGGCTATTTCTATACCTACTTAATTACACTTCAACAAGCACTTGTTCTTTGTCGAACCAGGGTCTAATCATGTGAATCCATCCGTCTCAGCGTCGAAGCTACAGCGGGTTTGATGAGCCCAGGACTCCGACCTTCAGGGGCTCCATGCCCCAAAGCACATATGACATCAAGGAGCAAGTGGTCAAAAAATTTTGATGAGAGGCTGCATTGCAGCGGTGGCGGATTTTTCTCGCAGGGAAGTTAATGCGACACCGCTCAGTCGGGAGAATTGTAGTCGGCTGCAGCAGTCGCGCTGATGCCATTATTTGTTTTCTGTATACACCACAGCAGTGACTCGCAATGCTTTTCGATGGACAGGACAACCCCCAAAATCGCCCCTTTCCTTGGGTGATTTGAACCCCCATGTAACGCATGGTCCCTTGGGCCCACCCGAATT
>Ga0209363_1001589_pt1 | contig 11069 bp, 11 predicted proteins | sample WorMetexBAHAMAS3_FD_187385 | JGI IMG/M metagenome (GOLD analysis project Ga0209363, IMG submission 187385) | Marine gutless worms symbiont microbial communities from Max Planck institute for Marine Microbiology, Germany - Inanidrilus exumae... | ecosystem: Host-associated > Annelida > Digestive... | reverse complement strand
TCTATTTGCTTCGGCTCTCACGTCGGCGCGACTGATATCTTGACGTTGCTAATCAAGGCATCAGCAACGGTCACAGTTTATAGAGGACACCGTCGAGCCCTCTTACCTGCCCGGGATTATCTCCCTGTTCATCAACTGAATATGTATTAATACATAAAACTATTTTTTGGAACGAATGCATCGGTAGCATGATTGAAAATGAAAAGCATTAGCATTCATCGGTCAGCACTGCCTCAGAAATATATACGTAAATTTAAATGTTTCAAAAGTATGAATTTCTGCAAAATGTTATTCCACTTCAGCGACACATCAGTATATTCCATGCAGCCTCCGAAACAAGAGTTGCTGATGTATCACATTCAATTCGCATTATATTTAACTACACAAAACACAAACTGTTCAATGATAATCCAAATCCAAAAACGGGTAATAACAATTTTAAATAAAATGCAAAAACAAGCATTAAACTCATTTTACACACAATTGCTGACATGTTGAAGAACTACTTTAATGTCATATAATGTACTGTACTCATCATCCAGTTTGCAAAGGTACAAGTAGGCTCTACTCCTAAGTAAATGAAAAACTAAAAGAAATAATGGTTGTCATTGTTAAGTCAATGACTAATCCTTCAAGATTTCCCAGAAAACCTTCTCAGGGCGGAGCTTAACATGTAATGTTCATGGAAAGTTGACAAGTTTAACAAAAGTAAGTACTGACTACAGGCTGCATACCTGGCCATGTAAGTCGTCAACTGGTCTCCAATCTGTGTGTGAAGTAGATGAAACATGTGCAGCCAAACGTCGTCGGAATGCTTCTAATGCTGAGTCTGATGCACTCGGCTGCTCATTAACACAAATCAGCTCAACCAGTACATAACATATGCTCTAATAATTCACATCAATGCGGCTAGAGAACTACAAAAATGACTCAAAGTTAAATACTTGACAAATGAGTAACTTTGGTGTACTGGCATTGAAAAGCCAGCACAAAAGGACTAACACCCATTCTGTCGTCAGTCAGGTGCAGTGTTTTATTGTCGACGATGACAACGATGACAAAAATGATTATTTTTAAATTTTCTTCTACGAGACTAAAACTAAAACAAAAATCAAGACAAAAGACTACAACAAAATAAAAATCAACGGTATTTTAGCCCAGACAAAAATATCAGATGCAGTTTGACACAAATGATAGTGTCTATCTGGCAAATACTGAGAACATTTGTGCACACTAATCCGCATTATTTGTGTTTCTATTGTCGTTAATATTGCCTGCCCCTGCAGTACACGGTGCTTCATTGTGCTTATTATCGTTTGAACAAATTTACGAAATGTCGACTAAAACTACATTTATGACTAAAATTAGCATTTTCGACTAAAATGAAATGAAAATTATGGTGAATTTTAGTTGACTGTATAAAAACTACGACTAAAACAAGACGGCCGACTAAAAAACACTGGTCAAGTGGTGGAGGAAGACATGTTTAGGCCAGCGCTTTGTGTTACTTCAGTGCATTAACAATGCTAGCTTGGTAGCAGAACACCAGCCACCTGTAAAAATACCTATATCACTTTATCCCCAGATTCTGTTCCAGAATAGGTAAAGGTCGAAAACCAAGGGGAGGGGAACCAGCTAATCTAGAAAATCGTTATTAAAATGGCCGTGAAAACTGAAACAAACACAACAAATCAAATATGCATCCATAACAAAATATACTACAACATAATATGAACCACCAAAAAACTAAAGCCATGTTTGGTTGCCTCATAAGACCTCCGGCCTGGAAATGGAACGGGTCTATTCTGAAGGAATAAACAGACAAGTCAGGAAGTAAACACAAATAAGGAAGTAAATAAGAAAGAAAGAAAGCATAAAGAAAGGAAAAAGTAAGGAGGAAAGTAAAGAAGGAAGGAAGTTAAGTAAACGCGCAAACAAACAACTTATATAGTGCCGAAATCAAAACATGAATCACGGCGCATTACCGCCCTGGAGCCCATATGGGGGAGACGAAATGCTGATATGATGTTTAAAAAAATAAAATTACTAGCTTCAAAGGACTACAAAAATAAACCTGAGGTTGAACTAAACGTGGAGAAGTGTCGTGTTGACTAGAGTCGTTATGGACCACTCGCTGTCTCACAAGTTCAAGCCTACGTCGGCGTCTCCACTGCTCCAATATGTCGTCCTCCGGCCGCAATGGAGCCTTCACCGTGTCTGTATTTCAACAATCCAACATAGTCAACAACATGCAGTGCACAGATCAAGTCCACGATGACTGCCTCGAAGATTCGACCCTTCACTATGTCTCTTGCAAGGCAACCAGAGCAGAAGAAATCTTATACAGCAAAAAATGTACTATGGTAACGCATTCTAGAATTTCAGTCTGTATTATTAACACGATAAAAAGTTTAAACGGTAATATTTTTCTAAATCTAAATTTAACATTCATAACCAGATTCTGCTTAATTAGCCTACGTTTTGTCAGCCAAACGTACGTTGGATGTGAATCAGACCAGGGTCTCGGTTGTTGGAGCAAAAAGTACGAACGCCTGACACTCACGTCGCGTAGTTGCCCAATTAACAGCAAGCAATATAAAAATAAAATGCAGAATAATTCAAAGTATATAGATGCCAGTCTAAGTGACTTATTTTCATAACTGACAAAAATAGTTACCATGGCTCTTACTACTTTCATTTTTAAGCTCCATCACATGCATAGCATAGATGCGGCCTAATGCAACAGATGTCACAATGTCATGTAGCATGTTCTGTATCAGTCACACAGACGTGCTGTGCAAAAACGGCTGAAATGATAGAGATGCTGTTTGGGAGACTGACTCACGTAGGTCCAAGAAATCATGTGTTAGATTGGACTAAACCAATCACAGCCGAGAGGGGTGACAAGTCAGCGATAAGGCCTTTCGCCAAATTACTTTGGAAACTTCTTCATTTTTAAATGACCTGTTTTTCCGGAGTCACTCACAGTTGGGCAGCGTCCCACAAAAGAGAACCTCTCGCGATTACTGGAGTAGGTTTCACAGATGGGATATCCTTCAAGTCATCAAGCAACACCGTCAAAGCACTGAATAAAATTCTTTTAAAAACCAGACAAACCACGTTGATGGTCCATGGTGAATTGTGGCCGAAATGGTTCCTCGCTGACAACACTTCCAGGTGAAGATTCACTGCAGAGACCAATGGTACTCACGGCCGGCTCATGTGAACTCACGCTATTCACTCTGTCATCACCACAACACATCGGCTGCACGTCACAGTGATCCAGCAGCAGCATGCCTGACTGGAGATGGGGGGTGTAAGACCAAACACCATCGCCTACCGAGTTGCAAATTCCTGTCACCAAAACAGCACTACAACCCAGCCTTTCATCCTCAGTGGGACAGTAAATGAGTATTAGCTTGTTTCACCATTACCTTTGTCCTTTAAATCAACACTGAAGACCAGTATTACTGATTTTTACTGGCCCGCCTACACAAAGTGTAGGGGGGCAGTATTGTTTTGCTCGCTGGCGTCTGTCGTCATCGTCTGTAACACTCCATGTTGGTGCAATGTAACTCACCAGGGGTCAGCACGCGACAGTGGGCCAGTAGTGTTATGTACCGTTAGGGAAACACCTTGTCTGCATATATGATGATTTTACAGCAATAAAATACACATGCTGAATAAACTCTTTCTATATGTACAGAATACATCTATGTTTAGCGAAAGATCTGCTGCTTCATAAAATATCAACAACAAGAACACTTATCCATATTCCATATTTGTTGTCAATTCTATTAATAAACAGTAAGTGGTTATTTATTTTACTGTGGAACTCACGTTCGTTCTAACAGTTCGTCTGCTCTATGCTGCAGTTGTTGCGTTCTATGGTCAAGATATTCACTGTCGGACAGAACTTCATTAAAGCTTTTCTGTCCACAAACATCAATGCTATGAACATGAATACTGACATTAAAGTAAGACAGACCACCCAGGTTGTGAGCACTTCACCCCCATACAGTGCACACACATGCATATTTTCCAGTAGAACCTGGGTTCGCCGCTTGCAGCCTTCATCTTTAATTCTCCATTTGTTTTCCAGCAATCAACATGAAAATAAAAGTATGTTCGTCTTTGGGGACAGCCATATATCCACACATATCAATCCTAAGCATGGCCAGCATGCTACACAAATCGGCAAGTGCACTGGACACGCATGTTCAAGCCCCCAAATCAATTGCACACCTGCATATACCCCATTTTGGGCTACTGGAGTACTGGGGGAACAAAATTACCCAAAATGGGAGATTCCCTGCCCAGGATGCCGATGAACCACTGTGCAAAATTTGTCGCCGCTATGTTTTTCCTCGGCCGAGAAATTCTGTAACTGTACAAACAAACAAAATTACAAACAGTAATCCACACCTTGCCTATCAGCATGTGTGGATAAAAAGCATGTCTGTAAAAACGATGGACAGACACAATAATCATTGATCTTAGAGCAACTGACCTATCATGGAATGATGTGGCGCATTTGGCAATGAACAGTAAGCAATAAAGAAGCTGTACTGATTGATATGTACACGCACATGAATGAACTAAGGTCTTATGCAACGTTTGTTCTAGACCTGTAGGTCCACTTGGGCCAAACCAAACTTTCACGTTTTCCTCGACTGCACCTCTAAAATGTCTTCTCTGGATGTATATTCTATCTACTTTCATCGTTGTTCAACATAACCCAATCAGTATCATCTTTATGTTAAAAGCATCCAAACCACCTTTCATCAGGACAAAACATTTCATCTTATGCAACTGGAAGATAACACTAAATTTTTCGACCGTCTGTCGGTAACCGTAAATTTTTTGGTCTTGTCGAAAGCTACAAAGTTCTTCCTGTTGAAACCTTCAAAAAATTGCCCAACCAACAGTTACAAGTTCAAAACCTCAAGGACTAGCAACTGTTGGTCACTTCCATTGTAAGATAGCATTACTAATTGAGTTTTACTAACTGTACTGGCATGAGTGTGTACTGCATATTACAGTGTTTTCCTACACAAATATGTCTTAACAGCCGGTCTGTTTTACTGCAACCAACAGCCTTTCTTGATAAAATGCCAACAGTGTCAAAAAACTCATAAACAGTGTATGATTTCCTATTGCAAAGAGTTTCGACTCACAGCTCATACTTGCAATTCACACAACTGACCGTATTCTCTTGTTTGCTAGCTGGCGGCTGTGTGGCTGATGGTTCACTAGGTGTGTCTCTGTCTTGAAGCCACCAGAACTCAGCAGCATCGGTAACGGACATCTTCTCTCGCTGTTCTCTGCTGAGAGGCACCGCATGCCGAAACCGCTCGATATATCTGCAACAGGAATATCATCATTTCACTGTCAATCATCTGAAGTGAACAAAGAACATAGGAGGTTATCTAAAAAGTGAAAAACTGAGGCAGTTCAAAATTAAGTTCAAACTTTTCCGAGGGGTTATTACTATTAAGGTGGCGCAAGGGTAGAGCATTGGACTTGTAATCAACAGGTCGTGGGTTCAAATCCTACTCGTGGCAAAGCTGCATAACAACCTTGGGCAAGTTGTTCACACCTATGTGCCTCTGTCACCAAGCAGTACAATTTGGTAACGGCCAAGAGGCGGTGATGCTCTGCGGTTGAGAAGGTAACTGCAGGCCTAGAAGAAAGTAATGGCAGCCTACCGCCGGGTGGATGACTTACAGTCATCTGCGGGTTGACTGCCTGTACACCAGGATCAGCTCCAGGTCCAACGCTCAGTAAGAAGCATGGGAAGCCTTTACCTTTTCCCTTTTTTATCACTATTAAACAAGTGTTAGATCTCTCCATCACCTCAGTTTTAATCGACGTTTTCCAGATAAACTTGGTTAGCTAGTTCCTCTGCCGTTTCTGTCCTCCGCTTGTGTCAGAACAAAAACATTGGGGATGAGTGACAGAAGCATTTTTATGGGCCAAATGCACTTTAAATCATCAGACCAACAAACCCGAACTCTACAATGTAGTGTGGTAAAATGTGAGGTAACTGTACCAGAGTACTTCAGCTTACTTACTAATGGCATCAATAACCATTTAAAAAATAAACAAATTATCATATATGTGGACATTCACTCAACAAAACAGCATAAAAATAGCACTAAAATAGCATACTTTGATAAAACTGAAGTTGAAGAATATTTGTCGTTATCCACCTTTGATGGTTCAGCCTTATTTCTATCAGCAGTGCTTGGTACATCTGCTTTGTGGCTGACACGATTACATTGGAGCGTTTCCACATTTCTACACAAGACAAACACAAGAAATGCTGCATACAAGACTCTGATAGAGCTACATTTCATAAGACATTAATTGCAACAATGTGAGTCAAGAAAATTAAAGCGATAAAAATGTTTAAATTAAAGTGTGACAAGCTAGTGTGCTCAAATTTAGTTTCAATTACAAAGCACTGGTGCATTCTATGGCTATGGCTGCTGCTGTTAAAATCTAACTGCTGTTGCGTGGTGGCTCAGCGGTAGGGCGTTGGACTTGCGATTTACAGGTCGCGGGTTCAATTCCCGGCCGGTCTGCTTTCACGTAACATAGGTAAACTCAGCCTTGCATCCCTCCAGGGTCACTAAATCATGTATCTGCTTTGGCTGTGGGCAAAGGCGAGATTCTCACCACTGCCGGGTGGCAGGTAACAATGTGTGATCCCATATGGCATGTAAGTTTCCCGCAGCAGTGAAAGCTAAGTTGATGCTAACTGCTATACACTGTTTACTTTACTTCACTTACTTTTACTTCTATATTGTAAAAAAATTTTGGGAAATCAGGAAGTTCACTTGGTAAAGCTAAAATGGTTATTTGTTGTATCAAAAATAATTAATGCCGGGTTGTATTTGCTACAGACATTTAAAATGCAAATATATTCAAAGCTCCGATTGTAGAATTCAAAACTTGACTCGGTGTTCGTTGACTTCTTACATAGACCAAGAACTGAACCTACAGGTTAGCATGGTAGATGACTGATGGACAGCAGTTCACTGGCAGGGTATGACACTTATGGAGGACCCGCGGAGTTGGGGAAGAGTGGGGGGACAGTGACCGACAAACCACGGGGACAGACTCCATCCAATGGAGGAAGCCACTAAGCACAAGCATGTACCCTCTCGGACTAGCTCCATGTGTTGCTTGACCACCTGCAGAGTGCATGCAGAGCACATTCTGCACTCTGGAGCCAAAACTTGGCATGTACTATGGTCAATGGTCAACACTTACACCCACCCTCTGTGTTGTCACTGTGTCCGATAACTGACAACTGTATTAAATTTCATAATAAGATACACGGTTTGTGTGCCTCGTAGCTAGCCAACTCGTCACTCGCCAGCTGCTGAATTTACAGTGTTGTTATTCCGACTTTGGACACGGGGTGGTGACGGGGGAGAATGCTCTATGCCACCCGTCAGATAACGACCCACACCGCTGACCATCACACTGTGACAGACGGCCTGGGAGCCGAGGAGGCTGCGCAGATCTGACTGAAATATTCCGAGGCACTGAATACTTCTCGTTTGGCAGCCAGCGGCGATTTCCTCGTCACGCCCGGTGACGATAAACACTGGTTTTAGTAAAGTTGCCTTATTCTTGTACAACTGTTTCATGGTGACTCCCGCAGTGACGTGCAGATCACCTTGGTGAAGCTGCATCTACTGAGTAATCAGCAGCGCAATCGACATATCTGTGGCAGAGTAAAGATGAAACAATACCATCAACAGGCCGCTGACCAGTGGCGGTGCTATAACAGGGTGCGCAGGTGAGATGACCTGGCTCAATTTATGTGAATCGAATTTCCACTTGGTGAAATGTGAGTCGAGTTCTGAGTTGAAAACCAAAGCTTTGAATATTAAAACATTTTTAACATCCCTACTCGAGAGTGGAGTTTCGTTCGCTGTCAGGCCACGACTCATCCAAACTAGATGATTCTGCACTCCAGCCCAGTTCACCCGGCCGACTCTGCCGAGAAACATTTGAGCCGGTCAAAAACCTAATCTCTTCAGCTGTATTACACGATGCCTCGTCATTTGTCATTTCTGCACCGACTTTTGTCTACACAACACATCAAAGCAACAGCAACAGTTTTAACAGTGCAGCCTGTGGAACGTTGTACTGTCATCTCTGCAACAGGACATTGGCTATGAGTAGGGCCCACAGTTTTCCGCGGCATATTGTGGGAAATTCCGCAGCGCCGTTTGCCAAATTGCGTGGCTCACCGCGGCAAATTCAAATTCTTGAAATTCTGCGGCTTACCGCAGCAGCCCATTTTAGAGTACACTGTAAAAAATATTGGACGTAAACAGAAAAATTAGCGCCATATGGGACTGACTGTCGATTCCTACTTACTGCAAACTTCAAAGACACGTGACACAAAAACTACAAAAAAATCAAAAATCCGGCCCCGATAAGCTTTAGGTATTGTGCCCTAATTTAAGAATCCGTGGTCATTTGTCAGCCCCATTATAAATGGGGGAGGAGATAGCCTTTGAAAATAGCCGAATTTCCGACTTTCAAGGGCTAGTGACCTTGACCTTGGATCGGGTCATACTGCATACTATCATGCATCACTCGTCGACCTCTACCTACATACCAAATTTCATTGAAATCGAAGGACGAACGGACGGACGTACATACGGACACGGGCGGACGGACATTTGAGACCGACTGTATTAGGTCAACTCGCAGGAGTTGACCTAAAAAGTGTCACTAATTACGTCATACTCATCATTCGATTGTGCTGATCACCGGTCATCTTCACCTACAAAGGTCCAGTAAGTAATACTTAAGTAAGTACGCAAACTAAATGTGAAAACATGTCACTGAAATCAACAGACCTGTGTGGCTGTCTGAAGGACTGCATGTCACGATGACAACAGCAATACAGACTTACGAAATTTGGCCATTGCCGCGGAATTTCCTTGTTTATGCAGAATTCCATAAAATTCTGCAGAAACATGGAAATTCCGCGGCAATGGCCAAATTCCGCGGCTCGGCTCGAAATTCCGCGGCTCGCGGAAAACTGTGGGCCCTAGCTATGAGCAGTTGTTTTTTATTTGCACGTGACAAATACTTTTACTAATACTCTGTAACAACTGGAGTCAGCCAGTACCAGACACTACACTGTGTCAGAAAAAAAAGAAACTTGATTCACTAGCACCGCTGGTTGTTGTGTTTTGCTACTGATCTGCTGATTATTCAGGTAAGAAAATGTCTCTTGGTTTTCATACAACCAACCTGTTTTTCATGCTTAACATACCTAAGGCCAGGTCTACAAAGGACTTCAAAGAAAACTTTAGGACTTCTGAGGATTTTTTGCACCAGCGAGGTCCTTCCTCCTACCAAAACGAGTCGACTCAAAGCAATGAACACTAAATTAGAAGAAAATCTATAGGGAGGCACACAAAAAGTGGAACACAGATACTTTACGTAAATAATTGCACAATGACAGTTTTATCAGCATAAAACCTGAGGTAGGGTCTACTGAGGACAAAGAATTAATATCCCTTGCACTTATGCAATTTTGGTGGTATTAAATATTCTGTGACGTCATTCATGACATCTTTAATGAACATGTTTATATCTGATAATAAAGTTTTAGTTTTTTTTTACTTTTTGCACTGTAAGTTAACAAACGATGGAGTGCGGGGAAATGATGAGCAAATTTCCTGAACGAAAAAAAAGCTAAATTGTCTGAGTACCGGTAAATTAAAACAAACCTAAGGATCTAAACAGAGAAAACCCATGATTCAGCAAATATTTACATAAAGTAAACAGTTCCATTTTTTGTGCACCACCCTGCGTTAAACAACATTGAACCTAAATCGACCTGATTGTGTATAGAATACTTAAATACCTGTTTCACTGAATCACTCAGACAAAGCACAGGTGATGGATGATAGTGAACCTTTGCCAAAGGCTGCTCACGAAACAAGTCATTTCTAAGTTCAACACAACGTTCATATAAATTAAGTGAAAAGACAATAAGCATAATAGTGCAGGCGGATACAAACTGCATGCTAAAATGCCGACGCACGTGTACAGTTCATACGTTAGGCGCGGCGTGTTTAGCGGCGTACTTCAATCATACAATTTAACGTAATAAAACTACAACTCATGACATTATTCAGTAAGCCTTATTTGGTGTTAGCTGCAGCAAAGTACTCGTCCCACTAATAGTCAACTCGTCACACCCGTTTGGTCAACTCGTCACACGCCGTGTAAAATTAAAGAGTCAACCCTTTGGTCTTTAGTCAGTCAATGTTATGAGGAAAGTGACAAGTCAATTTGCTCGTGTGTGTCAGCTTGTGACGAGTTGCCTGTGACTGTGTGACGAGTTGACTATATGACGAGTTGACTGTGTGAACAGTTGGTCATGTGAGGAGTTGACTGGCAGCCTGCCTCACCCGGTCACCTCCTCCCGCCTTGGCAGTGGCTACAAGTTTGAACATGTTCAGATGTGAACAACAGCCAAATTTGATTAATAAACTTGACACCACACACTAACCGGTCAAAACCTTCTATATGCCAAACTGCAGACATGGTATTTGCCGTAATTTTGTTTAAAATTATACATCTGATAAAACTCAAAACTAACAAAAAGTTCAAATTCCGGTTGTCATTGTCAAAGTAAACAAATGGTAGTAAGGAAGTAACATAGTTAAAACTTCAAGAATGGCGACCTTACGTAACGTAAGCAAAGCGTTTGAAAACTGGAAAAAGCGGGCAAAAAGTTGCAGTAGGGTATTTATATGACCTCGGAGGTCGAAATTTAAGTCTCTGGATTCACTCGTTACAAACATGTAGAGAAACGACACGGAATTAACAAAATAAGTTATTTGGATCATTCAAGAATCAAGAGTCACTCGAGGTTATGGAAAGGAAATGGTACAGTTCAACAATCAACAAGAACTCATCAGGAGATGAGATAGCGAACGTACTTGTTAACGACGATATCGCACACACGTAGGCCTACTTCAAAATACCGAAAAAGAGACAAACCTACTTCGTTTAACCAA
>Ga0209363_1001588_pt1 | contig 11070 bp, 10 predicted proteins | sample WorMetexBAHAMAS3_FD_187385 | JGI IMG/M metagenome (GOLD analysis project Ga0209363, IMG submission 187385) | Marine gutless worms symbiont microbial communities from Max Planck institute for Marine Microbiology, Germany - Inanidrilus exumae... | ecosystem: Host-associated > Annelida > Digestive... | reverse complement strand
AGGCATAAGAATTATTTTCTGGACTGAAACATCACTGCAAGCTGTGTAGTTAGTGATGGTTGTGAGATGAAGTACAATAAGTAAGTAAACTGGAATGGTGATGTTGTGCAGCGACAGACGAGTGTGACGTCAGTTGATGAGGAGACGTCCACAGCTGCTGCTGCTACAGCTGGTTCACAGCGGTGTCTGCTGGTGAGTGATGTTATCAACCATGTTCACTCGTAGTAGAGTTGATTGTTTTAACAAGCAGATGACCATTAAATGCTTGCATGTGAGCATTTGTAATCATTTCAATGGTAAAAATCTGGACAGGGTTCGCTGGAATTACAGGAAATTGACAGGGCTTGTTTAGTAAGCAGTGCTAGTGTGTCGGCAGCAGTGTGTTTGTTCACTCATGAAGCTGTCGATGAATTGCTTTCTCTGTTAGTTGTTACTTACTCGCTGTACGACGGTGTCAGGAGGTTCAGGCAGTCACTGGAGGAGACGATGAAGTTGATGGTCAGTTGTCCACGTCGTCTTCACAGCTGGTACCACTGCCAGGACCAAGTCGTGAGACTGGATCCAGTGTGTCAGCATCACAGTCTGTGACTGTTCTGGTACAGTTGCTGTTGTGATGGACTTGTTCTCTTCTGCTGTGTTCACTGCACTTTACACTGTCACACGATGAGTAAAAATGAACGAAAGACAACACTAGAAACCTGACATGTGTGCATGTGGGTGTGTGTGTGTGGTGTACACTCGGTGTACATGTGTGCATGTGGGTGTGTGTGGTGTACACTTCTGTGCCAGTTTGATAGCTATACTGTCGCCCATGTGGGCGAAAAACTGCGCAAATGATGCCAAAAATATGTGATTTTTACGAAATTTTCAAGTTTGGGCGCTTCTATACCTGTCCGCCTTTTCTAATTAACGGCCAAATTTTGCCTGAGAGAGTGGACCGACCGTATACAATATCAGGGCCAAATTTCACCATAATTGGTAAATACTTTGGCCTCTATGGGTCCATGCACGTCTAATTTGACCAATTTTGCAATTATTGAGGGCTCCTGTGCCAATGCCTTGTCCAGTCGGTACTAAATGTGGCATGATAGGACCCATGTCTACACTTGCACTTCAATTTTCATCTTAATCAGCTTATTCTGTCGCCCATGATGGATGACAACCCCCAAATTTGGCCATATTTTTAACTTTAAAAACATTCTGTGGTGGCGCCATCTAGCATTGCAGAGACAAAGTGGAATGTAAGTACAGAACTGCAAACCTTTTAACGTTACAAAAACCATTTTTATCCTTAAATGGCTTCTTAGCAAAGTGGCATTCATAAATTTTATCATTCAAAAGCGTGATGCACAAAAAACAACAATAAATTGCAGAAACGTGGAACTTCTTGGACCCCGGCAGAGTGCAAAGTCCGAGCCACACCGAACTGGACATGGTGATGCAGAAGGTCCATACCACGTATAGTTTGCCGTTAGGGGCACGGAAAATTTGGGGGAATGCACCCCAATGTAAGAATAACTACAAGGATGTGCGTGTTAATTTTACCAATGACCCGTCTACGTCTGATAAAATTAGGTGAATTTTGGTCAGGAACCCCAGGGTTGCTGGGTGGGCACACGCTGGGCTTTGCCACACATGACTGGATGGTAATATCACAAAACGAGTGTAACACAATGACAACGCACTGACTTGTGGGATATGTCACTCAGATATGGTTGATGTTTTTAATTTGGGTCATGGATAGTTGAATGTTTGTGTAATATAGTCCACCAGTGTACTAGTGTGGTATCACAACCAGTCAATTGAAACCACAGCTTTGACTCCAGTTTATGCCTAGAATACACCAGATTGCATGGACCAGCGTGTGACAATGCCTTAACCACCCCGGCTGGATGAAGGGAGAGTAGAGGATGATGGGAAGGTAAGATGCCCGTGACTGATGAATGATGGGTGACTGATGAATGATGGGAAGGTGAGATGCTGTGTGTAATGTTGTGACAGACGGCGGACACTGTCGACTCACCAAAGTCAGCTGTTCTAGTACACGTGGGACCCAAACTACACAGTCAACATGAGCAGCATCAGCAGCCGAGTGAGCAGAACAATGACGTGACGTGAGTGTGTCAATCATTTGACCATGCACGGCGTTGATAATTACACGCAATATAACACTGTGACAAGCTGATAAATCATATGTGCAGACAGAAGTGTAACCAAACTGTTTGGAAGTGAATTTTCGGTGACCTGTAATATTTGCAGAGTTATAACGGCCTGAAGTCGCAAGTCGCCCAAACACTACTAGGGCCAGCCCCCAACATTTGGCTCACGCTGTTCTAGATTTCGTCCAAATCGGTTCACTTTTGGCGGTGTTATAGCCGAATGCATGAAGACTGTTCTATTGCACCATGGAGTATATTTGCATGCTAGGCTGTTGGGCTCTGCGAGCCTATAACTATGACAGTTGTGAGTTAACTGAGAACGTATCGTCAGCCTCAATGGACTAGAGTGAATGCAGTACCAGCTGGAGTCGATAAGGACAAGATCTAGTTAGTGAGACTGTTGTTGATTGCAGACTGTCAGTCAACTTGACACCGTGACTCAAGTCTGGAGATGAACTCCCGTTCAACTCATCTCATTAGTTTATGTAACATGTCGTTTGTTTAATTGTTTGCCATTTTCAGTTATTTTTTGCGTAAATTAGTTGGTTATATTTTGTGACGGTGGTTAATAATTTGAAGTTGACTGTCGCTGCCTGTAGGTCTGCTGTGTGATTTTAGTGCGTCGTCGAGTGATGTCTGCTACATTCAAGTGATGGTGGAGTCACCTGGTGGTGAATTGATGCCTGTGAAAATACCGGCAACAGTCGTAGCCAGAAACGACACTGCCCTGAGCGTTGTGTCATCATCACCCGGCTGTGTATCCTCATCATCATCATCATCACTGTGCCTCGCTGCTGTACCAGGCTCCAGCACTGACGTCAGACTCAACTGTTCATCTGGCATCACGTTGACCACTAAACAGGTTTGACTTCATCAACCACGCTAAACGTCAGTCGATGTTTACAGCACTTGACTGTCACTGTCACAGACCACTGTTATCAACCGTCATATGGCTTATAACTATCTACCAAAGTGATGAAATTATACAGAGCGTCGCGCGGTCCCTCTGCTACAGCTCAGCCTGTTACTGATTACTGCCCGAAAATCATCTTTTTAGTGACCATTCGTGACGTGGTAAAGTGACCGTTGATGAGTTGATCGGTGAATGAAGACACGGGGTGCACTGAGTCACTCTGTGATCACTCCGTGGTCAGTGTGGTCACTCAGTGTGGGGTGCAGTGTGGTCACTCCGTGGTCAGCGTGGGGTGCAGTGTGGTCACTCCATGGTCAGTGTGGGGTGCAGTGAGTCACTCTGGGGGTGCAGTGTGGTCACTCCGTGGTCAGTGTGTTGTGTTTTGATTCAGTGACATTCTCAGCCGATAACAAACTCTGATGATGGTAGTGGTTACTGTGGTTATCAAAACCTGCAAAGCAGGTTTGGTATTGAGCGTCACCCGTATACTAAGAGCCGCATTGGCCAAATTCCGTGTGTATGTATGTATGTATGTATGTGTGTGTGTGTAGCTACTCCTCCCAAACCACTTAACCAATTTGCATAAAAATTATACCAGCAAATAGAGGGTCTTACGCTGATTGCTATAGGCTACTTAGATTTGAAATATTTACCGGCACCATATTTAAAACCCCCAAAAAGCGGCGTGAATAGGCATTTTCAAGCTAAACTAGCATAATGTTGAAACTCACATATCTCGGCCGCGGTTTGAACGATTTCTACGAAATTTGGCACACTGGTGTACTTATCACAACCTGCCCTGGTATTGATATTGCTTTAGAGGGAGGGTTCGATTAGGCGGGAAAGGCAGGTTTTGGTGTGCTGCATGCAAGTCAGTTAATCGGACATGCAGCACGTCTACTTTATGATAGTGGTGATAGTAGTGGTGGTGGTTATGATGGTAGTGGTTATGGTGGTGCTGGTTATGGTGGTGACAGCGGTTGAAGGCTGCGATACAGCAGAACGTTCAGGCTGGCGTTCTTCACAATAACATGAAGGTGATGTCCGACGCCGTTGATTGGATCACCGCCAACCAATCAGCGTCCAGTCTGTCGTCAGTCAGTCCCGGTGATTGGTCAACCCTCGGCAGATCCACTCTGCAGTCCACCGATCCTTCCTGCATTCCGCAGACCACTTCAACCGTGATCCGCATTCCAGGACAGCGCGTGGAGCTGCAGGACGCGGACACATCCACACCGTAAGACTTCAGTCCTGGTGTTGACAGTGATTGGTTGATGTGTTTGATTGGTTGATGAGTTTCTGTGGTTGCGGAGTCTGTTGTTGTGTACAGGAAGAAGTCGCGACTGTCGTCTATGTTCGATGATGATCTCGATGAAAGACGTCGACTTTTCCTCGAGAGAAACCGGTCTGTCATCTCTCGTCTTACTTACTTAATACTCCCTGTCTGTCTCTGTGAGGTGGATAGAGTGGGCTGTTGTTGATCGACATCTCGCTATATCTCGTAGACGGTGCAACATAGGCACATAGTTGCAATGGAAGACGATAGAAAATCGTATGTGGCAATGTCAGTGACCTTTATTGACCTTGAAAGTCACTTTGTGCTGTATAAAGCTTCTTCAAACTCCCAAGTCTCAGCAAGTTGGGCATACATTGAGTACAGTATGTTAACATATGAATTGTGTCTTGTAATTTCAATAGTCTTGTTGAAACTGAAGGACGTTTCAAGGTCGCAGGCGGTCACGTGCATTGTACCTGTTGTAATGGTGCAAGATGTGGAGTCATTGCTACCACAGACCATTAATAGGAAGTAATTTGTGGGCAGTCGAATACTCGCAGTTTTGATGACCTTGAGGGCCGCTCACCTTTTCAGGTGTGATTGTTTGTCCATCAGTTGACAGGAGTTGAACTGACAGTGACAGCTGAGTCTGATGATGATGGTGTTGATGAACTGTGATGACAAATCTGTGACAGTGACAGCTGAGTCTGATGATGATGGTGTTGATGAACTGTGATGACAAATCTGTGACAGTGACAGCTGAGTCTGATGAACCATGACGATGCGTGTGCAGTGCGGCGGCGGCGCGGTGTCGTAACAAGAAGAAACAGTGGACGACAAGTCTGGAGCAGAAAGCTGACAGTCTCGCAATGGCTAACACGGCCCTCCAGGTACACTCTGACTCAGGATCAGCACGTGACATGGTCAGTTAAGCTAGCATATCATAGCCAGCCGCATAGAGGTTGACGGAGTTGTGTGACGTAATGGTGCTGTGTCGTGTGTCTGCAAGGCGGAAGTGTTGGAACTTCGTCAGGAGTTGTCAAGACTCAAGTGCATGATGTTAGTTCACCGCGACTGTCCCGTCACAAGACAGCAGCACGTCATGCTTGCAGGTAGCACGACTGTCAGTACTGATAGTGCTGCAAAATCGTCTACTACCAAACCTTCAGCGGTAATTTTAACAGCAGTGCTCCGGTTGCAGTAATTTTTATACAGATATTTCTCATTGAATATGCCATTGCAATATTGTTTAGTTTCCCACCTCACCAGTTAAGTGTAATTGCCTTACCTTGGTAAACTTTGAGACCATGAAAATCACAGACTTAGTGATAAAGGAACAAATGAGCAAAGTTAGTTACACTTAATAACACTTTTTGTACATAACTATTTCAGTCTCATGACAGGAGCTCTCACAGTAAGTTGAAAATGTTGATCTGCATGCACTCTCTCAGTTGCTTTCTGCGCTCATTGATCATCGCTGCGGCGACTTACAGTCCTTACTGTTACCTGTGATGGTCATACAGGTGTGTTTGTTGACGGTACTACAGGTGTGTTATACAGGTGTATTTGCTGATGGTAATACAGGTGTGTTTGTTGTGGTTGCAGCAGCAGCAACACAAGACCAGCCTCCATCATCATCATCATCATCAGCTTCATCAATGACCGTATCGCAGGTTGTTGGTGTAGTCGCTGATGAGGCGATCGCGATGGCTGCGCTCAGTAGCATGGCTCATTGTGTCAGCTCGGACCAGTTTGCTCCCACCTCAGAGCACTTTGCTCCCAGCTCGGAGCAGATCCTGGCCTCAGAACAGCACGTTAGCTCTGAACTCGCGCCGACCTGCTCAGAGCAGATCATCTCCGAACATTTCACTCCCAGCTCGGACCAGTTTCCCGACTACTCCGAGCGGATCACAACGAGGTCGGAGCAGATCACAGGCTCGGAGCATTTGAGTGACAGTCGACTGCAGATGGCAATAGATCTGTCATCAGCAAATGTCATCTCATCCGACAGCCTGACGTGACCGAATCGTCTGCTGTTTATTACTGGCCCGCCCAATGGGCCTGTATTGTTTTGCTCGCTGACGTCTGTCGTCGTCTGTAACGCTGCCGGCGGACGGGCGCCTGGGCGGTCGGGCGTACCGTCACGTCAGCACCGCCGACCCATTTACTGGACAACCTCGGCTGCGTTAAGTCCGCAAGCTCTTAGCTAGCAAAGTAAGCAGAAAATGTTCTGCTTAGTTGACATTTGAAGAACTTGAGCGTGCGCAGTTGATCGTGTCACAGCAGCGTATGTTGAGTTGGATGGTAAACAAGTTGTTCAATTGTGAATAATTTATTTATTGTTGTTATGCAGCGTGCTGTATGTTGGATAAGAACGGTAAACATACGCTTGCGGGTTGGTTAAAACGTTTGTTTACTTAACTTTTACTGATGAGGTCATTGAATATTTATTATGTATTTCTTTTTCTAATTTCTGTCAAGTGACAGCTAAATGCTTTTCCTAGGCGCTTGCGGACTTAACGCAGCCCTGAACTCGTTACACCAAGTCACGGGGACTGGCCAGGCTGAGCCAGTGATGGGCAAATTCGAATTGCAGTTCGAGTAGTCTCCGGTATTCAGTTTGATTCAGTCAACGATTTGATTTGAGCCTGCGTGTTGATTGTTTACATGTCTGTGGTTGTGCAAGCATTGCTCAGTAATGATCCGTGCGAGATTCCACTCCGATTTGGGATTTGGGTGCTTAAGATTTGTCATGAGGTTCCTCCCTCGTCCATTTAATTCCTCATTTTTTTGCTTTTTTACTTTTTCCCTTTGTCCTTTTCTCATTCACTTTAGTTATTTTCTTTTGTTGTCCATCCGATCTCTTTCTACCAGAATCGTCCCACTTTGTTTCCAGGCCGGAGGTCGTAGGAGGCGACCGAACCTGGGTTTAGTTTGTTTTGTTGAACAAACTAAACCCAGGTTTGGTCGCCTCCTACGACCTCCGGCCTAATATTTGTTCATTTTGTGTTATATGTATTGCTTAGTTAAGATTTATTCTGGTGTTTTGTCGCATTTGATTTATTTTGTTTCGCCGAGTGATAGTTGTCTTTGCCTGTTGTAGGCGCTGGCGTAATAATTTAAATGAGCCTCTCGATCCCTTTCCCTTTTGGGTGGCTGCTGAACAAAAAGGCAGCCAGGGTTGAGGTTAATATATCGCTGGCCTTCCTTCACTGGGTAGTGATAGCTCTCCACCCTTGACCTTTTTTCTCTGATATAGTCATATTTGTGCTGAAAGGGGACGTTAAACTCCAACTAACTAACTGAAGACGTGGAATTTGGCGATCATTTGCCGCGTGGATCGGTCGGTCATAAACTTGATCGCTTGTTTAATGACAGAGAGGCGTGGACGACGATCAGATAAATTGCAGTGGATGTTTGTTGTTACTTTATAACGCCAATTTCATTTTGGCAGGAGGACCCTTCCCAGTGTTTTCAGGAGGCAAGAACAGTGTAACGTTGGCAAGTAGCTGGCGACGTCGGCGTGTCCATCACGTTGGGCCTCGTACGAGTTCCGTGGATGTACTGTTTCCTGACGCATTTGTTGATTCTGACGCATTTATTTACTTACTTAGTTACTTACTTGTTGACTTCTTTGAAGAATACACCCGTTCCGTTTTCAGGCAGGAGATCGTAACAGGTGAAGGTAATAGACTCACGTAGTGTAATGTGATGTCAATGTGCAGATTATGGTGACGCGTCACGAGACAGAGTCTGTTACACTAACTTAATATTGTAAGGTTCCCCTGTAACCTTACAATATTAAAGTTAGTCTGTCACACAGCTGAACACTATGGACTCGCGTGCGTGAGACGTCTGTGTAATGTGTCGTTGATTAAGCAGTAGAACGTCCTCTATGGCCGGCCAACTTGATACTTGCTCACTGTTAAAGTGTAAGCGATGAAAATGTGAAGCCACATTGCAACCCGCCGCGCCTTCATGTGTCTTTGTCGACTTACGAACGATGGGCCACTTTAATTGAAAGACGGTAAGCTGTGATGCCAGTGAAATATAAACTGAAAAGACATTTAACAGACGTTAGGTTGTCAACACAGTAATGTTGTTGGTCATTCGTTTATTAGAAGCTGACATACACACACACGAACTGCGGAAGAACCAAAGACACTAAGATGTCTACGTACACAACACACACTGAACTGATCGGCCAGATTGGTCCAGTACAAAGTTACACGCTTTACTAACGACAGCCTCTTTACAACGTCCTTATCATATAGTCGTGTTTATTGAGATAGCCTACGTGGTTTTGTTAATAAGGGTTTTAGTGTGGTGACTTGAGAAGGTTACGAAATACTGGCTGTGTTGCCGAGGCAGTCGAAATAACGTACAGAGTTGGCTACACATTCAGGCCTCGTAGACGATGCGTGGCATAAACGCGCGGGTTCGTGTTTAAAACAGGAAGCTGTTGTCGTGCTAGTTGGACCGGCGCAGCCACGGTCGTGTGTAGTCGTACGACTGGCGTACGACGTCGTTACTGGCTGACAAGTTGTCCGTCGTCTGACACTGCAGGCGACAGTTTGTCGTCTTGTGACTGCTGAAGCTGTTGCCATCGTCGTCTGTTCTCCTCAACGTTCTCGTACATCGCTCTGAAGCGACCGTTGAGTGACGTCAGCGACTACAACGCACGCACGCACGCACGTGTCAATATAACAGTCCGTCAATAACGGTCCGTCAACTCATCAGTTCATAGACCACCAAACTGCCGCGTACTGACGATGAACCAAGTGCGCACAGAATAACGTCTGGAAAATACTTTTAATTGAAGCAATTAATATTAAACTTCAGTACTGTTATATTATGTAATAGTTTCGTTTAACGCGCAGCATTGCTGGCGCGGGTGTTCGCAGTCCATAGTACAATAGCATCGTGAATCGCACCAGAAATCGATTGTGTGTTTCGGGCTCAAGTTGTGACGTCACTGGTCGCGGGCGCATAGTAAAAAATATATACAACATAAGATATCACAGTGTAGCACGGTAGTGCTTACACTGTTGTAAGGGCGACAAGCTATTCCTATGGAGAAGGGCAAAATTGGGGGTATCAGAACCGATTTTCACAAACCTGACACGGGTGATTGCGTCTGCGATGTTACTGGGCATGCCAAAATTCAAACGGATCGCCCCATTGGGGCGTCCCGACAAATGGGTGAAATGTTACTCTTGTATGGCTTTTAGTTTTTTGTGACCCAACTTTTTGCTCACGTCCCGAGACTAGACCGCAGAAGCGATTATGCCGCTGTTTGATTCATGGGACGTCAATCATAGGTTATTGCATCGAGGATAAAACTGCAAAACCTTTCCGTTTCTCCCACTTTACCCCCAAAACACCCCAAAAAGGGAGTGAATATGTATTTTCAAGCCAAACCCGCATAACATTGAAACAAAATTTTGTGCATGCACAGTGGCGTCGCCAGGATTTGGTGCAAGAAGGGGCACATGCAAAAATTACTGGGTTTTTACAGGCGGCAACTGTCGACATATAGTCGCTCTCAGACTTTGTACAGGTCAAAGTGCACTGAAAAAATTGCTGTAAGTCGAGGGGGCACGTGCCCCAGTCCCCCATAGCTGGCGACGCCAATGTGCATGCACAAATTTTAAGCACATAGCTTTTACATTTATGACGCTTTTATGACGCTGACTGAAATAAATGCGATGGATAAAATTTTGATATTTACTGTTTTAAAGCAACAGCTTTTACAAAGAAGAAAAAATAAAGGCAGTTGTTTTATAATTACCATTTGTAGACCATAGAACTGTTACCTTACGCACAAAGACGGTCTGTTTTAGCCTATGTTTAAAATGGCAGCTTGTTGTGATGAGACTCGTAAGTTTTTAGTAAAGGTAAAGGTTCCCATACTCGTTACCGAGCGTTGGGCCTGGAGCTGATCCCGGTGTACAGGCAGTTAGCCCGCAGGACTAGCAGGTTACCTTCCCAGCCGCAGAGCATCGCCGCCCTTTGGCCGGTACCAAGTTATACTGCTTGGTGACAGAGGCACATAAGTGTGAACAGCTTGCCCAAGGTTGTTACGCAGCTTTTGCCCCGAGTAGGATTTGAACCCACGACCTGTTGATCACAAGTTCAACGCTCTACCCGTTGCGCCATAGCAAAGCGCCACCTAATAAGTTTTGAGTAGGCTTAGGTAGTGTTTAACTCGCCCGGTAGAGAGGTAGGCAAACACCATCAATCCACTCGAGCTGAAGACGTGGAAGTTCATGCTGACGCTCTCGGTCCATTATCGCCTAGCAACGCACACGTTACCACCATCAGCAGCAGCGTCATCAACTCGACACTCATCGTCATCATCATCGTGGTACATGATGACTTTAATTAGTGATGTACGGCCTATTAAACGTCTATACGGTTTCATTAAGAAATAAAATGCGAGTATAATCGTTTCACTTTCACGGGCTTTTTATTAAAAATCTTGATACAGCGTTATATTATTGTTGTCTGTATTAAAGTTCCCGTTTGCATGTTTCATGCATAGTGTGATTATGATTTGCGATAGGGTGGAATTAGTGGGCAGCAAGGTCAGGGGTCACTGTTGGGTGAAATTAGTGGGCAGCAAGGTCAGGGGTCACTGTTGGGGTGGAATTAGTGGGCAGCAGGGTCAGGGGTCACTGTTGGGGTGGAATTAGTGGGCAGCAAGGTCAGGGGTCACTGTT
>Ga0209363_1001587_pt1 | contig 11070 bp, 9 predicted proteins | sample WorMetexBAHAMAS3_FD_187385 | JGI IMG/M metagenome (GOLD analysis project Ga0209363, IMG submission 187385) | Marine gutless worms symbiont microbial communities from Max Planck institute for Marine Microbiology, Germany - Inanidrilus exumae... | ecosystem: Host-associated > Annelida > Digestive... | reverse complement strand
AACGTAGACAGACGATAGACGGACCGGCGACAGCATAGCGAACGTGAACGTGAACGTTTACGTGAATGTTCGCTAAAACTGTGCTTCTGCACGATGTTGATGCCGCACAAAGAAGCAGCGATGTACTGCTGGATGTCGCTATAGTGATGGAACTTGTCGGAATCCTTTTAATAATTCTGACTCAAACGACTCGAATTAGACGATATTTTGTATGGATGTGTTGATCACATTTTAAATGTTTTTGTGTTAGTAATAGACAGCATTATGTGTTTACATTGTAATGGGTTATCATTTTATATCCCTAAATTGCATAATGACAAAATACTCACATTTTTGTTTATTATTTTGTAATCAACAGAAAGAAATGTTATTTTGGCAGCCTCTATATTTGTTCAGTTATTGTGTGAGCTAACAAGGTTTATGCATGCCAAATTTCATAATGATAGCTTGCCTACAATCGGAGATATCATGTTTTATTGAAACTTTACTAATAATAATAATAATATACACATTTGTATAGCGCCATATGGTCGTTACTTCAGAGGCGCTGTTTAAAACGGCCAGGGCGGCCATTTTGTTTTTTTTATTTTAAAATTTAATAAAAGCCTAAATTAAGTGGCATCTACCTCAAAAGTGTTCAGTATGGGTCATATTAACCAGCTGACATGGATGCCAGCTGCTAACATTCTGTCACCCCTAAAGTGAAAATTTGAAATTTTGCCACCAGTCTACCAGGGCACATGGTGGAGAAATGCATTCGTCAGTGCGAGTTGTGACAAGGCAGTGATGCCGCCTTTTGCCTAATTATTTGGACACTTGATGAAATCCTGTTATTGGTTGGTTATGCCGATGCATACTGGTAACTGTTGCTAGTAAAAATGTTTATTTAATTTGACATGAAACACGCTGATTCCAGTCAGTTAATCAGCCCTTTGCAAGGTCTTGAGTGAACCAATTTGATGCATTTTTACCGGTGGCGCTGCAGACTGGTGTAAAATAACTTATTTAGTGACTCCATTTTTTTTCTGTCTGTTTGTGTGTCCGTCCACAAAAAAATTTCTTTGATTTCAATGAAATTTGGCATGTAGGTAGAGGTTGATGATTGATACATGACAGTATGCAGTATGACCCGATCCTAGGTCAAGGTCACGAGCCGTTCAAAGTTGGATATCCTTCCATTTTCAAACGCTATCTCCTCCACCATTTACAATGGGAGCTGGCAACTGACCACTGATTCTTAACCTAGGGCACAATATCTAAATTTGATCAGGCCGGATTTTTGATATTTGTCCTAGTTTTTGTGTCATGTGACTTTTAACATGGCAGAAACGAAGAGTCGACCTTCAGTCCTGTATGGGGCTAATTTTGCTTTTTTGCTGTAATTGCTTAAAGGTTTTGGAGGTTGGAGGAGCAACACTCACTGGTTGTCCGCCCTGCATTCTTTAGAGTGTTTCTTAGGAGACCTTCAGTGGACCGGACCAAACCTGTAATGAGCAACGTCAATTAGCCAATTAAAAGGACAGATTTGTGTCACAGCTGTGTATTGCAAAAAATGGACTGTTAGTTTGATAATACTTAAGATGGTCAGACAGAAGTTGAACAATACTAGGGGTAGTTGCCATACTACGGTGAAATGTGAAACTGTAGAAACATTGGCTAAGGCCAGAGTTTATTTGGAAAGGTTTAAGAGAAAGTACCTTTATTTTTGGAGATAAGTGAATTCTATTACAATAAAGTATAGGATATGCCAAGGGTAGCCCCTGTGCCTAAAACCAGATCGATCCATTCACCTGTTTTGAGTTTTCAGACATATGCCATACCATCCGTATGTGAATATGAATATGCATATACTTGTGAATCTGCACTGTATATACATTGTGCTGTAAAATTTGAAAGTGACAGCATTTAATCAGTTAATTAATGTGCTTGCAGCAAAGAGATTAATGCCAATTATGAGACATATGTATTGAACGTTGGTGACTTTGATGAGCGTATATTCCTTGGAGATGATTCCACCGTAGAGATTGGAACGCCAGCCAAGGGCAGTCTAGCTGCACCATATGATTCATCTGAACGTCTGCAGATCACGCGAAATTTGCTACAGAATTATCACGATGTAAGCTATTCGGAGGTGTTGTCTTACATGTCATCAGTTCTTACCAGATGGAATTGTATGAAAGCATATGATACAATATGATATGCTATATTTATGTTTGCTTAAAAGCTGACAGGAGGGCTAGCTTAATCTAGCGCATGGCACCAAAAACGAAAAAATAGGGAAAGGAACTAAAACAAAAACCGATGAGCTCAGAATGAACGGTCTGGGTGATAATCCATGAAGGCAGTCCAGGGGAGAAGTGAAATTACTGGGAGAAGAATTTGTGAAACAGGTAGGTTTTAAGCTGGGAATGAAACAGGGAGGGTTATGGATGAGCAGAGTGGTGAATCAAAAGAGGAAGAGCAATGGTATGTGGTTATTTTTATTATAATTACTTCTGTCCGTTTTTGCCTCATACTTGAGCTTTGCACTAAAAGCAGTGAGCAACACAGTATCGTCATTAATCTGGTCTTCTCACATGAAAGCTATCAGTGAAACTCCAATGGGATTGCTCTAAAGGGGTGCCAAACACAGGTTATGTACAAAAAGTTGCTTTTTTTGACCAATAAACCATTATATTTTGGAAACAATACGGTCAGAGATGTATTTACTATGGAATGTTAATCAGCATTCATGTAATCTATTAAATGGTGACATTTCTCATCAATTTGATCATATTCATTTCAGCTATAAGTGAAAGATCTTTATGGCCAGTGTCTCCAAAATACACTATCTGTTTGTGTCACCTACAGAGTTAATTACTATGATTGGAAGACACATATGAGCTGTTATTGTTGTCATAGATGACTAGAAGAATTGTTAAGGCCATTTAACATTACTTTATGTTATATTCACAAATATAAATTGTCATATGTAGACAGTCTGTAAGCTATTAATTTATGAGTAAGTAGTAATGCCTCAGAAACTATACAAGGTAATTAGATAGATTAAATGGATAACTAGAGGCAGATGTATACTATGTGGTCTACAGATAATACTGTTACCAGTGAAATTGAGAGCGAACTTGAAGATTATTGTTGTTACTGTCATAAAGTGTAGATTATAGAATTAAATTGAAAGAATTTGCAAATTATACAGACTACAGAGTGCATTGCATTGTATTTGACTCTTTGTCTTTTACGGTTTCATTACGCAACCTTGATAAATTCTGGCAACTGTGCTATGTATTGACCTCATACAGTGTAACATGTAATGTCTGATATTTACTAGCACACGTGGGTTATTTGGATTTTAGATTTCTGTTGAAGCCCAAATTTCCTTAGATCTATCTTGCTTAAAACTTGCTGAAAGCCAGGTTTTTGATAACTTATGAGCAGAAAAAGGTAAGAAATCTGCTTCTGACTCGTCTGCACTGCGACAACTCAGCGAACGTGTCAAAAACCTACGTGAATCCCGTCTCAAACCTTTATCACTCTAAGCCTGTGGGTGGAAATAGCATTCACAGCTTTAGTTGTTCATCAGAAGGTTACATTTCAGGAACATGAACAAGGCTGGAGCGATAAGTCAAGCCTACATCCCATCAAATAATGTAATCCAGATCGCCAACATTTCGTTATACAATAACGCAATGTTATACAATCTGATACAGGTTCGCGGCAAGTTTGTGGACTTGTCTGCAGCTTGTCTGCAACAAATTTACGTACCCGCTCAATACCTGGTTGAATACCCAGTTTTCAGAAGTTTTTGTGCAAGTTAGAGCTAATGATATTTGGCATAATCTGCTAACTGTACTTTTGTTCGTAAAGAAGTTATATGACGTATGTGTTAGTCGTCGGTTCTTGTGCCGTTAACTCCACTGACAGGACGACGTTACCTGCGAGAGAAAGAAGGCCTTGTTACTCCCGTGTCAACGGCAACACAAAGTGTCAGTCGACTGCAAATTTTGCTTTCCAGTTCGAAGACTTATCCAACTGACATGCTGCTGGACTTCTTTAGGTGAGTATAAGAATTGTGTTTTGAGTTGCTCATGCAGGTTAGTGCATTCCACTTCACATGTCTTCTGTCCCATAGGATGATGGGGTCCACATTCACGTTTTTATTGATGTATATGATTGACCACATTCTGAGAAAATTGTGTCAAGACTCCCATCTGTATATGTATGCAAGGTGTGGGCCTCAGCCTGTATGAATTGATTTACCGGGGACCGTGTTCAACAAAATGTTCAAATTCTGTGTTGGATAGCAGTGTCATTTGCAATATTATGCTTAACCACAGAAGCCAACGGGCAGTCTTCATTCCACTGTGCTTTTGTGTCACAAATAAGTTCAGATAATGAGATTTGACATAGCGATGCAAGCTTCGTTATGAATGATAATGCTGATAGGATTGTACAGTTCAATAGCTAGAACCACAGATGTAGCTTTTCAGGTAGTATTTTGTTTGACATGCTTGTCTCAACTGCAATAGGTTGATCATGGATGTTCAATGCATGAAGTTTGTTATGGTATGCTTTCTAGTAAATGTTCACGAAATCCTGTGGATGAAATTGCAAAGAGAGTTACGGAGATGGGAGACATGTTCTGTGAAAAATTTGTGCAGGTCAGTGTGGTTGAATGCTGAAGATTAAACTGAGTGTCTTCTATCTGGAGTTATTTCTTTTTTTGTTTTTGTTACCATTCATAAGATCCTTTCAGTTCGAAATGTTTGTTCGTTTGTTATTGCAGGCAGAGGTCTAGCCTACTCTAGACCTCAGCGCTGAGACCTCATAGTGGTTCAGTGTGCGTGCCCAGGGAGAGGAGGGGTAGGTGAGTAGGTGTGTGCTTTGTGTTTGTGCGATGGTAGGGTGGAGGGACGGTAAGTAGGCAGTGAACAGCTTGTCGGGTATTTATAGCACACCCTCTCTAGATGTGGCCTACCATTTGGCTAGCCCTGACTGATGCTATGTACTGACACCAGTCCATGGCCACTTTGGCCAGCCATGCCTTTTAGCTTCGGCCCACGCCGGCGCGGCTGACAACATTGACGGTGCTACTCAAGGTGTCAGCAACGGTCACAGACTATAGAGGACGCCGTTGAACCCTCGGTTTTGTGCCCAGTGTCATTGTTAACTCCTTGTTCATCATGTGCATCTGAATCATTATAAATAATTCTTTAGTGGAGAGCAAACACTATTTATTTTGATTGTTATAATAACAGATTTGTTGTTTTTATTCCGAAACCTATCGTTGTGCTGCCTGTGTGGTGTAGTACGTCATGGTCATATTTTGGAAACCATGAGATAATGTTAGTAATTATTGTCTAGGAAATTTTTTTGTTAACTGGTCATTTTATCCAGTGTAAGTCCAAACACAGAACGTTGGAGATATTTGGAGTAAGTTGTTTACAGGCCAGATGTGCTTCCTGTCACAAAACCAACAATGACAAAGCACCAGTGAATAGCAGCCAACATACATTATCAATGAATCTTTAGATGTGAATTGTAATGCATAAGCATTGCAGAGTTACATTGAACAGGATAGTGTTACAGGATTTCTCTCGTGTTTTGTTTGACTCAGCCTTTATCTTTTCGGGGTCGATAGATGAGTAGTAAGCTGATCCAGATGTGCGCCACCTTGCTTGGGCTACGCCATCTGGTGAATGTTGATGAATTGCATGCAGGATGGCTCATTTCATTCGTGGATAAACGTGTGGGTGGAAGAAGGTAAAACTGTGTGAACCACGTGCCATTCAGCCACGTATCGCGCCGCTGATGACTGTGAAGTCGAGTCTAAGCATTGGACGTTGTGCATTTGCATTTGCATTTGTTATAATGACTGGACCAGTTCTCAAGCAGTCAGTGCCACTCGTTTATTCGCCTCAGGATTGTAGTTTTCTCTCACGATAGGCCTCGGCAACAGATCTCCCCCAGTGGGAGTGCCAAGTGCACATGTGGTAGGTAAAATTTGAGATTATAACCTGTGTCTCACTGTAAGAAATGATAACAGTATATGGACATGGGTATGGAATGCTGTCAAACATTTCCGGTGAACTTAATTGGAACAGTCAAGGTCATTGACAGTCATGGAGTGGTTTGCAGTAGTTAAGGTTCATAACTACTCCATTCGAGTGTCCATGTGTTATAAACTTTGGGAGCTTCTTCTTATCTTAGGGACAGTTGAGGCTTGTGTTTGAGATTGGGAAACTTATGTACTAGTCAACCGATGTATGCTCTACAGTGGGTGTGTCTTTGGAACAATGAAACGAGATGACGAAAAACGTGATGCACAGACTGACCATGTCAAGTACTGGCCAACTGATGATAAACTCCTGAGGAACTGGTCAAGCTTATGCCATCCCTTTTGAGTTTTGAGGCACCCTGTATATTTTGGAAAAGCTGAAGCTAGGCATTTCATATTTGATACATAGGTTGTCTGTGGCTGTTACTAGCCTTGTATAATGCCACTGCTGTTAACACATGTTATGTTATCAGAGGCTAAGTATCTGGTTATTTGTTAAGTAGACTTTTGTTATTGTGCCATGCTTTAGCCGGTGGAGAATCCATCGGACAATGCAATGGAATTTGCAAGACGACGTCTTCATCTTGGCGAGAATCTCTACTACAAGATGCTTGAAAAGATCCTCGTCAGTGAGCAGCAGAGAATTTCTGCTATCAACTCAAAGGCCGTGGACTTTTTGGTCGGTTTATTATGCTACGTTGTGAAAACAGTATGGTATGGGGATGGTGTAGATTACACCACTGCAGAAACTTTGAGTGTCTTGTGTAGTCCGAATGCACGAGTTGCTGAAAGCATGGTATGCATGCAGTAAACGTTCATTCCAACAAAATCCTCTAGTTCTTAACTGTGAGTGCTGGTTAATGCATGTTGATCCATGTAATGGCTGAAAACAGTAGTGTGAGTGTCAAGAAGTGTTTCACGTTGCTGCTGTTTCGGACATTTATGTGAACCTTTTACTGCTTTTATTGATTGATAATAGTTTTGTATTGTTTGTTTGAAAATAAATAGAATCTACTAGAGCAGGATGTATTTCATCGGTCTCTGTTTGCCATATCTTTGGAGATTGTTGTTTTCTCCTACAACTCCCAGAGGTATTGTTCTTGTTTGTTGTTATACTATTATGCTATTCGTTGTTTATTTACTATAGCGGTTTTGTCTTTTTTTCCATAGATCACCGTTGAGTTTTTGTTGCTCTGCTGATCTGTTATTATTTTAGCTCTTGTCGTGTTTTGATAGTGAAACTGATAAATAAGTGTTTATTTCAAACTGGCGGTCATGAGACCGAATAGCTCAATAATAAGACAGTGTTCAAACAGGACACAAGACATAAAAACACTGCGACACTTACTAACAGTCTGCAACATTAGAACAAACACTAGCAGTTCATAGTATCATAAGAGTTAAGAAATTAGCTCACAAAAACGATGTTAGTCTAGGCCTACTGATACCATCTTAGGCCATAATTTATAAATGATCGAATTTTTTTTATTTTACTGAATTGCCTTTCATCGTATTGATGTTGCTACATATGGAGATTGGTGGTTTTTTGCTGCAGAGTTTTTCCGTGGATCATTGAAGTCTTTGAGATGAGTAGCTACTATTTCTACAAAGTAATTGAGGTGCTGGTCAGAGTGGAGGATGGATTGTCACGCGATATTGTCAAACATCTGAATCATGTAAGTACCGGGACTTATATACGATGAGATCCTTTGATTCTTGGTTTAGCTACAGGCAAGAGTTTAGTTGTGTAATCAGTTCATTAGGTAATAAAGTTCGGTGTTAATTTTTATTTTGCTGTGTAATTATTACGAGAATGGTATTGTTTAGGCAAGCGAGTTGTGTTATTGTTGTAGTAAAAAGATGTTTCTTGTTCTTGTTTGGTTTATACGTGTTTCAAGATAATGTCATAATCAACCCATCAGAAATGACAGAAGGCATGTGAAACTGTAAGCTGTATAAATGTAATAATGGTTTGTTTTTCCTTCCACTCACTGTTCTCAGAGAGATTAATGCTGAAGCACACTGATGTTCACTTTGTATCACCTTTGAGAAAGAAGTGAATGTGCATTGTTGTTCATTGACAGATTGAGGAAACAATACTGGAAAGTATGGCATGGAGGTCTGATTCTCCTCTCTGGGATGCTATCCAACAGTCCAGCTATGGCAACTCACTTTCTGTTGAAGAGGTATGTTTGTGTTCTTTTAGAGTTGACTTTTTTATTTTCTTAAGTATACTTTATTTAGTCCTGTACAAACTCCGGGCGGTAGTGCTCCCAGATTCATTTGTCTCTTCTGGCACTAATATAAATTGTTTACTTCCTTATTTACTTACTTCATTATTTATTTACTTCCTTAGGAATAGATCCGTTCTATTTCCAGGCCTGAGATCATAACAGGCAACCAAACCTGGCATTAGTTATTTATGCCTTCCCACCCGAAAGTGTCCGCGAAGGCAGTATGTTTTCAGGATGACCATTCGTTCTTCTGGGCTGATTGCTACCATTCAAGTCATGAATGGCTTGAGCAGCCTCGATGAAACTTAATGTAATATTCACTAACCCCTACTGATAACCTGGTTGGATTCTTGAAGTCAAAGGTCAAGGTCACAGCAGGCCGTCAGTTAAATCTTGTAAACATTATATCTCGGGAAATACTCGAGCAATCTCAAAACTTACAGGGAATAGCCACTAGCCTTGACCTGTCTAGATTTTGGAGGTCAAATGTCAAGGTCACAGTAGGCTATCTAGGTGGTGAAGGCATCCATGTCAACACTGGGGTGTAGAAGTCCATCTTCTAATTTGTATTTATTTTGTGTTGCGTATTTTGTTACAGACGCGTGTTTGCGTTTGTGTTAGATTTGGTTTTTCAGTACTAAGCCAAGAGATGGGCTGGGAAGAATGTATCCAAAATGATGTATTTTGTCAGATGGGACATAAAACCTTAACTCTGTCTGTCAACCTTAAGCAGTTAAACGTGTGGATTATTTTAATCTACATCTTCAAAGAATATTAGAGACAGCAAAACGTTAGTGGTGTGATACTCAACTTTATGTGGAATTCACAGCTATAGAGAAGTTATCGTGTTGTTGGCAGATATCAGCGGCATCATGATTGAAAAATGTAAACAGCACAGCTACATTTTGCTTTCATTTTATTGTTTGCTAGCACGCCTTAATTGCGTTGATGAGTGATGAATTGATGATGTTGGTTGAGCATCAAGAGAGGCATACAGCTTCTAAACAGCAAACACCAGCAACCAGTAAACTTGGAAATCGCTGTTAACACAGTCCTGTGTGTACTATATGCAGTGTTTTAGCAAATAATACTTTTACATTCCATTACCGTCCTTCATGCTTATGTGCCATTTGAAAATAATCCAGGTTTCGTTGCCTAGCCAGCTTGAACGAGATCACAGTGGAGCATCTATAGCAGATGGGGCTGCAGTTTCAGCTAGTACGTCATCCACATCCAGCCAGGGGCAGAAATTTTCAACTCCGCCTGTGCATCGAGATATTCAGCGGATTGCTTCGGCTACAAATGGAGCAAGACGTGGTATGCAGTAGTAACTGTTGGTGACACGAAGTTTGGTTAAAATGTTTTCTTTACTTTTTGCGTGCCTTGGGGGTCGCCACAGAGGTGGATATAACACTTGAGGAGACGCGCGGATGCGCATATCTGACCGTGAGTGTTACTTCACGTCTGCCCGGTCCCCATCTTCCTCCGCTGGCCGTCGTTGCTGCTGGTTGCATGTCGTATACCGTGGGAAGACTACATCTGCCCAGTAATGAATGACTGCAGTTTTAGCATGGTTTAATGAGGTCAGTTGACTGGGGCTGCGACATCTGTTGAATTGTTTGCTCATAGCAGGAGACCGCCCACAGATGGCGACAATTAGACTGCTGACTTAGCTTCACACGGTGGCATCACTGACTCATTTACAAAGCCTGCACTCAACGCAATAGGCTTAATTACGTAACAATACAACCTTACCCTTCACGCTGTCATGCAGACCGCCCTACGTAACTGAGCCACCCACCACCCTCATACCACACCCGCTACATAGGCCTATGGTTAACACTTCGCTTAGAAGTACAAAGCAGCATTCTCACTAAAGCATTCCAATGGGTTGACCGGGGTGGATGACATTCGAACGCGGGAGATGATCTAAAAATTCTAGCTTTGTCGATAGGCGTGACGGCATACAGACTAGTGACTTCGTCGTCAGTGATGACAATGTCGTCGATGACGTTGTAGGCCTACGCACCTCGTCGACGTGCATAGCTCTACGCCATCAAAGAGTGCGTACACCATAGACAATGCTCGAACATCTAGCAATGCTAGATTTTTGAGACCATCCCCTGTGTTCCCACGCATTCGAACGTCTTCAATTCTGTGATCTTATCAGCAGTATTATGACCAACATCCTTGTCTAGAGGCCGAAACATCGCGATAGAGATGTAAATGCCGATTATCGCCCAGAACTAGTGTGCCTGCATGCCCCATCTCTCGCCTGTCGCTGAATTTACAGTGTTGTTGCTTCCATTGTGGACATGGGGCAGTGTAGCGGGAGAATGCAGGCCTCTTATCGTCTTGCCCTTCAGCCCTACCATGCAGCATGGCACACGCACTTGGATACCTGGTCGCCAGTTTCCTGTCCGACGCCGTCCGCCGGACAACCACCCACACTTCCGACCGCCACGCGGCTCGGGTGCCTACGCTGCTGGCGCGGAGCTGACTGAAATGTTCCGAGGCACTGAGTATTTCTCGTTTAGCGGCGGCGACTTCGGTGATGGCGAACACCGGACGTTTGATGCATTTATTAAGAACTTAAACTACAACCAAAACTGCTTTTTCGTCTTTAAGCTACCAAAACCGACTGACAACAGAAATTTTGAAACCGTAACAACACTACATGTGATTTTATATGACTATTATTATTATTATGAGGTAAGTGCAGGGCCGGATAATGGTCCCTTCGGGCCCTAAGGCATGAAAGCGACTGCGAGCCTCTTGTAC
>Ga0209363_1001586_pt1 | contig 11072 bp, 7 predicted proteins | sample WorMetexBAHAMAS3_FD_187385 | JGI IMG/M metagenome (GOLD analysis project Ga0209363, IMG submission 187385) | Marine gutless worms symbiont microbial communities from Max Planck institute for Marine Microbiology, Germany - Inanidrilus exumae... | ecosystem: Host-associated > Annelida > Digestive... | reverse complement strand
TTACACGTGTCCACGCGACAGCAGCGACCCGATCTGCGGAGACGAGATTTGGAAGGCGCCCAGCGGGCGACCGGCGGCTTACGCACGAGCAGGGTCGCCGACATTTTCTAATAAAGAAATTAAGAAGATTGATCGGCGGCAGAGCGTAACGCTACGTTTCTCATTTCGTCTCATTTCGGCCGGTCAAAGCGTGTCGAATTAAAGCGGTTTAATTTCGGACCCTGCGCCCGGAAAGTCGCGGTCCTAGGTTAGCCCGAGATACGCGTGTTTCGTGTCCGTCGCGACAACAACCAACGTCGTTGTCGGACGCCAAAAGAGTTTGATTTATTCGCGCCGAAATACAGCTGCCGCGAGATTGAGATGGCGCATCGATCAGAGTGACCATCTCAGCGACGTATAGCTTACAATATAAATTATACGGAGTCAAGTGGTATAGGGCTGCAGCTGACGAGTATTTTTGAGTACTCGAGTACCCGTCAATTCCGAAAGTTCTTCGGCACAAGCTGTATTGCTTCTACTGCGGTCGTCCGATAGGTTCTCCTAGGCTGCTAGCTAAGAACTTCTAGCTCAAGAAAGCCCAGATATAGATGTTAAAAAATCAATTCCTGTGACCACTGTTTGATATCTTTGGATTTTCGCTAACAATTGTGATACAGAGTTTGCATACACAGTGTTTACCTTCATGGTAAACAAAAGTTGGCCACTGTGTCAAACTATGAGCATTTGCGTGTAATGTAGACCTAGTTATGTGTTCTGTCATGTCATTGTGTGCACGGCACAGCACCAGCATGATTATCTGCGGCTGACATCAGAGGTCGTCGCTCGTCGTCATCTTCGTTCTGTCGACAGCCCGACGCTGCTGGTGCAGTCAACTCGTCGGGCAACTCTCGGCGACCGCGCATTTCCTGTGGCTGCAGCGCGAACGTGGAACAGTCTGCCACCACAGACCAGAACTGCCTCCTCTTTTACAACATTCCGGCACGAAATCAAGGCTCGTCTTTTCCGTCAGTCATACAAGTCTGACGCTGTCCAGCATGCTGGTGGCGAACTAAACTTGAGCATAAGTTTTATGAATTTTGTAAGGTGCCACCGCAACTTTTTGTCATCGCGTCACCTACCTAAATCTTGACATTTGTGGTAGTAGTTATGTCTTCAGTAAGGTCTTTCCCGTCTCCTTATTGCATTGTTTTTTTCTACTTTGCATACAATGTTATGCTACTATTCATATTGAAATAAAAGTTTTCACTGTTCTGACATTAACACTGATAATCTTCTTCATCAATCAATATTTGTTTGTTAATGGTAGCGTATGCCTTTTCTGGCAATATGCAGCAAATAAATTCTGTCAACGTGCAAACGATATTATAGATTTTATCGATAGTGCCGATCTGTGTGATAGATTTCAATTCTAAATGCGCGATATAAACCAAATCGCATTTTTTTCGTCGTTAAATCCCAACCAATCGACGACCAACACCACTACAGCCGTAGTCGCGGCCAAAGTCGGTTTTTCTCAATGAACACAGCTCGTCTGTCCCAGTAATCCGATCGCCGACATAATCTCACTGACGCCAAGAGGCGACAAGCTCTACAATATGGCGGCCGGAAGTCGCGCCACTTCCGGTCGCAGTCAACAGCCTCCGGAACGGGCAAACATCTATTTTCATCAGGCCGATCGACGTAGCGGACACGCCGATTAAGCGACCGGCGCGACAAAGGCCATACGTCGCCATGCCGTGCGGTAATGAATTGCCATGCGCCGATACCCCTAACCGCGTTATGTGCCGGACGGAGAGCCGTGTGTAATCGTATCGCCCGCGGGAACGACGTCTCTCTAGCGACTGAACAGGCAACCATTGTCGTCGCCTGTCTACCGTTCATGAATTCTATAGTAGCCTGACCGGAGCCCGAAGACGTCAGCATCGCGCAGCCTCTTTCTACAGCCACGGATGAAGGAATCGGAAACTGCCGCTGCCAGGAATCGCTAAGAAGGGAGGTACGATGCCTGTTCGGATCTGTCGCGCGGAGTATCGTCGGATCAGGCGGCGAAAATCGGATGAAATCCGGCAGGACGCTGGGAAGCGCGGCTTAACGGGATCAATAGCTGGTCATCGCACGCGAACACCGCGTGCTATCGTTGCTGACACCGACGTTTTCCGTCGGTAAATGTTTCACCCGACATTCGTCGATCGTAGCGATCGCTGATCCGATTTTTCATCTACTGGTGACTGATAAGTTTGTGTGTCGGCCCGACAGGATACCAAAACAACTTACAATTATTGTTATTAGACCGCATCGTAGCAATGCATGCGGTCTATTGCTAAAGACGGAGTAGTGTGGTCTGTCTGTGTGTCTGTCTATTGGACATGTTGATGAGCTCTGAAAACGGCTAAACCGATCGAGATATCGATTGAAGGGTAGAACTCGGGTGGGCCCAAAGAACCACGTGTTAGATAGGGATCCAGGTCACTCCGCGGGAAGGGACAATTTACTGGGTTGTCAGGTCCATTAAAAAGCATTGGGAGTCTCTGCTGCGGTGTACGCAGCAAAAGGGATCATTCAGTCCCCAATAACGGCACGACTTGCGATGCGGCCTTTTTTCAGGCCTTTTTCAAAATTCTTTGACCACTTGTTATCTGAGCCCTGGTGCTTAATTTACGGGCACTTAAAAATTGACGTGTTAAATTTATCTAATTCTTGCAGCGGACTAGCTACTGTAGTGTGCATAACAGTGCGATTGCACACAGCGGGCTAATGACAATGAAGACTTTCAGAACGTACCTATTTGTCCGACCGGCGTGGGGGAGGTGGAGGCGTTGGCGGGAGCGGGGGGTCGATAGGAGTTTGCAGCCGCTGTAACTACAGCGAGAACTGTTGCCATCGTTACACGATGCCAGTCCTTCATTGTGCTGATAGCGCTCATCACCTGCACAACAAACTCAATCACTTTAGCGTCAATGAATATGCCAATTACTATGACACGTGAGACGTGACTGATTTGTAACCGTTACATTTGTACCCGATCACTTTAGTGGCCCAGACAGAGCACTCAGTCGTGCGTGTTTGTCCCCAGTTTTTCGTACAGTAGCTTTCGATCGAGATTACCTTTTATGATCTAGATATATGGCAAGCTGATTCCCTTTAACAGTATCTAAGAAATATTCAAAGGTCAAAATCAGACAAAATCAAACAAGTATTTCGGTTCTACTTGTTGTGGGGAAAATGTACGCGGGCCACGTCGCATGCTGCCTCATGGTGAGTCACGGTGAGTATTCACTGCTTACGGGACATACAGACGGACGGACAGACCAACGCAAGACCGTTACATTAGTTTCCTGTTAGCCACGGCTAGTGTAAAAATGTAGGCCTATGCATGCACAAGGCAGGCCGACCGTGGCTAAAAAGCAGACCTGAATTTGAAACTGTAAATAAGTAACAGCCAACTATTTAGTTCTTTGTCGAGTTCTTTGTTGAAATGGTCAGTGCGACCTCGAGTAAGGGCTTCTAGTTCAGAAATTAATCCAGCCAATGCTAGCATACTGACGTATTGTGAGTATTAGAATAAATCATAATTATTTATTCTAGAAAGCGACATACAGAGAGCACCTTGACATCGCCAACTTATTCTTGTCCTGATATGACCGAAATAGAGGGCACTCGTTAGAAGCATACCGCCGTCAGATTCATTATTGGTGACCAACAGGTGCACTAACCCTAACTGTAACCATAATTCCTCACCCTAACCTTCCAAAATTCAACCAACTCTTCTCCGATCCATAATCTACCTACATGTATTCCCCAAATTTCATGAAAATACAACCGTACCTTTTCGAGTTATCCCGCTAACAGACAATCAAACAGACAAACAGACGAACAATGTTCAACACATTACCCCGCCAGTCTCTGCATCTGAAATGTCTGAATTATCTAATAATCCGGACTGCAAAGAAAAACATCGATTTTGGGGTTAGCGCTACGTTAAATAAAAGGACAACTATGTAGTTTTGTAAGGGGGTATCCAGGACATTGCGACTTGGCAGGGTGCAAAGCTAAGATTAATGGTAGGGCTGAGTTGTGATTTATATGGTGACAACGGATTTTACATTTTTGGTCTCTTTCCGAAGTTGGGAGGTAGTTACAGGTATAGTGTCGATCCAACTAGCATGTCAGCCCTCCTTATTGTCGGTCTGAGATGTACGCTGGCCGCATCGCATGCTGCCCCCTGGTGAGTTACTCACGGTGAGTATGACGATGGCACAGACAGACGGACGGACAGACGGACGGACGCCAGACCGTTACATTACGTTCTCCGCTAAACGCCGCCAGCGTAACTAACAAACACTGCTAGTATGGAGTACACCGGTGACTAGAAGGCCCTCATTCGAGGTCGCACCGACCATTTTAGCTACATTTTGCCTCATGTGACCTTGAACTTTGACCCACGACCTTGACCTTCAAACATGACCTAAGCAGCATCAAGAGGAACCAGCATGCCGAATATAATGATAATGTGTCGTTTATTAAACATAACGCAATCTACAGTAGCAACATCCGCCACGTAGGGCGACACTAGGCTATGTACAGAAAGGTTAAGCTCGGCTAAATTGCTGCCACACAAGGCGCACCGCACCGGCTTAACCCTGTGAACACTCACCAGATGGCGCGACAAGCACACATCCGATAAAGTTATTCACTTCTCAATTTAACGACCCCGAAAGGATGAAAGACTGAGGTGGCCTAGTTGGTTGACCTATATAGCGGACGGCTTACCCATATATGTGGTCACCCGTCAGCTACAGGTCGAGCGTGGGACAGCAAAAGTTCGCCGGTCAGACCGGCGTTCTACCACTGTGCAATACAGCCAACAACATCTAGGTAAAAGGTTATTTAAATCAAAAGTTATTGTTCAGACACGCAGACACACACACCAGACCGATATTGCTCTACCTAGACCCATAAAATGGTCGGTAAAAATTCGGCAGCAGCTTGTAAGTTATTATAATGTACATATTACCTAATAGCTGTGCGTCAGAGTGGTGGAGTACTGCATCGAATAGCCGTTGGCTTTCACGTTTGAATAATCAGCCTAGTGACGTAGAAGTGCGGAGGCTTTTAACCCCTGAGCAATAGCACATATGTCTTCAAATGATACGATAACTGCTTATGCATAAAGATGGATGATGACTGATGGGCGCAGAATGCACCGAAAGAACGGCCCGTATGAGCTGTCCTTCGAGGAAATATCGCTTTGAGCGATTGAAGCATTTGACGTTCGGCCCCTTGTTACCTTTCATGCCAGCTTACAGCACGATGAAATAGGGTACTGTATATAATGCTCTACGTTGCAGGCCTACGGTACCGTAATACATAGGGTGACAGTGACGTAATTTCTCTGTTCTGGCCGCCATGACGTGGAGCAAGAAATGTAAACACTTAAGATGTGTTAGTTTGATATCGCTTTCTGGCGTTAGCACTAAGCTTTTCTCTCAAACCCACTGCTTCAATTTTATTTAAATATCGTGATAAATCTTCACCAGTTAATTTCGCACGGTACGACATCATGCCTCAAAACATGGAGATCGTATCGCGACCATAGATTACTGTGACGTCACTTCACCCTATGTATAGCAGCTCCGTCAGTGATGTTTTCATACAGTGAGCTGCGACCAGCTGTTCCACTCCAGACACTCTAAAATGAACGACGGATCTCTAACTTAATATTACGCTGCATTGACTGCTGCAAATATCTGCTATTCTCCAAAGTCTCTGCATGTGAAATGTCCGAATAAATATTACAGTTCATATTAAAACTAGATGGAAAGTACTCTGAGAGAGTACAACTCCCCATGAAAGCGAAATTTGGGGGAAGGGGGTTGTCGCCAACACTTGGCAACACTTGCCACACCTATATCTACTATGACAGAAGTGTAAAATGTAAACAATCGCCGGTTTACGGAGTTTTTTGACCGTTACTTCCACATCCCTCTACCGATCGTAACGAAACACGAACTTGGTCTTCCCTTTCCCCTAGGAACCTTCCTGTCCCGTAAAATTTGGTACAAATCCGTCCACAGTCTTTTTAGTTATCGTAGTCACAGACAGACAGACACACAAAACATATTCCCTCGCTTTCGCGGGGAGAATTACAATTACACAAGACGTACATCTATCCGGCACTCCACCAGTCACCAGCAGGTCTCTGCTTATCCGACCAATTCGCCTTCAGGCCAACAGGTTCGACTAAAGAGTCACTCACCGCCCTTCTCCACATAGTCTGCTCGGAACTATATGCTAACTCACATTTTCGCTCTGGATTTCTCCGGGGCATATGACATTATCCGGTATGCTACGTTGATGGAGAAAATGGCGCAGCTTCCGATACCGGATGAAGTCTATAACTGGAGAAAGGACTTTTCCATGGACATTCGCACTGTATTAAGTTCGCTGGAAGCATATTCGAGCTGGCCTACATTTTGGCTAGCGTCAGCCATAGGACCTGCAGGAATTGAGCGAATGAAGCGCATAAACGGCATAACGGCGTACTGGTCTGCTGGTAATATTACTCTAATTTGCAGTGAGTCGGCGACATGAAACGGCGTATCGAAACAATAAACCGTGCGCATGGGTTCACTTTCAAAGGTATGAGCTTAGGCCTACTATAGTACTGGGTAAGAGGCTCAGCTATCGCCGAGAGATCCGCGCGACGCTCTGTAAAAATTGATATATTGGCCTACTATTGTACGAATAACACAAACAAATCACGTGATAGCCGGAGAAGCACTTTCAGCAACTGCCGCGTTTTATTCCGGACCGGAAGTAACGGAAATACCACTCACAAACGCCGCCGGTCCCATTACCTGTGATACTTTTCCCAAGAGCCCGCCAAATGCGGCAATATTTTTGAGATTGCGCATTTTTTGATTTCGCCGGGCTGCCCTACCCCTTCCTATTACAACTTCGGCAAAGATTCTGATGACAAGTCTATTCCAAGAGTCGCCAGTGTGCAGATTACTAGATAAAGGTATAAGGTACTATACTCCTCATAGGCTGAGTACTGATCTCTCTTTGTTGCGTGGCACATCGGTAAAACGTCGGTCTTTGGTCGGCGAACTTTCCCTGTCCTGCGCTCGACCTGTAGCTGACTGTGACCATTTATGTGGGTAAACCGTCCGTTATAGGTCAACCAACCAGGCCAACACAGCTTTTCATCCCTTCGTGGTCGATAAATGAGTAGTAAGCTGCAATTGGATGTCTGCTACCTGAGTTAGGGGTTGCGCCATCTGGTAAACGCTTACCATTAGAGGATTCGCACCTCGCAGAAATGTGTCGGCACAGTGTCAATACTTCACCGAGCAATTGCTTGCGCTGCGATTGGATGACGCGTCACGCCGCTGCGTCTGCAGCAACGATCATTGGTCGATAAGAATCTTCAAAATTGCCCCTATCTCCTAGGGGAATCTGCACCCCCATCTAATACATGGTTCCTTGGGACCATCCGAGTCACCATCCCAAGCGGCATCTCGATCGTTTCAGCCGTTTTTGCAGGGCTTATGAACGTGACCAACAGACAGACAGACTAACTGACTGACCGACCACGCTACTCCGTGTGTAGCAATAGGCCGTTATCGATAGATGCTATGTGGCCTAATAATATCGACTGTTGATACTGAGAAATCAAGCAGGAAACCAGTAAACAACGTTTACGAACAAAAGTGCGTGCTTAGCGTTATCAAGAGCACCGTCTTTCGCTGTTCATCGTTGAGTATAATGCGTAAATATAGAACGTACATATAAGCGCCGTAAAGTACTGATTGCGCCGATTCTATCGCTCGGACTGCGGCAGCGCCGAAAGACTAATTCGCCGATATAGATTTATATGTCGCGGTAGACGAGGACGAAACGACAAGAAGGTCGACCTCTAACAGCAGCATGGTTCGTCCCACTATGCGACAGTCGTAGAGAGGCGCGATGCTAGGAACCGACGTCAAAATACAAATATCGATATTTTCATCGCAATGTTATATTCATCCATCAAGTTTATTTCAGACAATGATCTCCACAGCTAAAATTAATACAGGAAAAAAGTAACAAAACATGTATTTCCACCCTCGTAATACTCGGACGGAAATGTACGCTGGCCGTGCTGTCCCCCGGTGAGTTGAATATGCGCCGACGGACAGACTGTAACATTACGCTCTCCGCTATTAGACACGGCCAGCATAATGTAACTATGAAATACGACATGGTAACAGACATAAATTAAATTTCAATACTCACAAACCAAGCGACGATATTATTACTTCGCATGGTAAAGTAAAGTAAAGTATACATCGATTTGTATAGCGCATCGCCGTAACTGCCTCTAATGCGCTCACACATAGATCACACAGTTTTACCTGCAAATTACACCATGCCTGCCTTTACTCCCCAGCCTCAGAGCATCACCGCCCTTTGGCTCGTACTCATTTTACTGTCCTACGGAGGGTAGAAGGCTGAGTCGACCTGGGTGGTTGGTTACATACCGAAATAAAGTGCCGCCTCCGGGAGTCGAACCCGGACACAGTCACCCATCTCAGTACTAACCGGGCTCAGCGTAGGTTAACCTCGTTAAATAAAATGCGACTATTATTAACTATATTGTCAGCACTAGACACTGAAAGGTCAATTAAAACATTGGGCATGCTATCGTCTTTGCACATTCATTAATCGACTAGTGGTAGGCATAAGATATAGTGGTACAACAATAAACGCAAAAACTAAACTAAACAAGATTCTAAACTGAACATAGCAGATCTGTGACATGCATATAGTATTGTATGGTGACGTCACATTGAGTTAATTTAATCAAGATATTGTTGGTGGTACAGGCCAAGATGACGCTTGGTAACTCAAAATTAAATTGCTCTTGATAACATTTGACAACCGTGTTGATCTTTGACCTTGATCTATAAAGTATGACCTTGACTTTCAATCCCAGGCGAGCTATGGTCATGACACACACACTTAAGTTTAAACGTCAGTCGATTCAAAAGATAGAATGGAAATAAACGGACGGACAGACGGATGCTATCTATTGCTTTAAATTCACGAATAACGCGGTTGGTATACGTTCGTATTTATTCGTATTGAACAGTGTGTCGTGGCGTACATGCAACATCGCAACATATTTTGTATAGTTCGTTCCATTCAGCCATCGCCATGTGTGGGCTCTGGAGTTGTAACAGTAGCCTCGATTTACTGGTCCAGCTATAGCGATCGGTTTGCTATGCGAGTCTGTCTGTCCGTGTGTGTCCGGTAAATGACTTTTGAAGGAAAATAACTTATGAGTAGAAATTACAAGCTGATTTATTTTGACATCCTCTAAAAGTCGCGTCTGTTCGAAGGTCAAGGTCACACACCGAAGTTCACGCCACAACTGGGAAAATCACAGGAGGAAAACATTTAGTAACACCTAGCCGTCTGCATGGAGTATTATGGACAGCAGTTGGGATGGACGGCTCAGTCAAAGCCTGCCACCCAGCGCTGCAGGCGACTCAGTATCACTAAATTTTTTCCACCGTTTTTTTCTTCAAGTGCGTTGTGCTAAATTGGTCGGTGCGACCTCGAGTGAGGGCCTTTCTTGTTTAACTAGATGACACTCAGTCGAGCGCATACCTACGCCTGTTCGATGTTGTGTCTTTCTTACTTAAATGTGTTTCTAACTTCACTTTCACTTTCACAAACTACCACTGGACCGTCTACTAACCCTAACCGTAAAAAATAACCATAACCCGAAACGCTAACCCTAACCTACCGAAATTTAACCAACTCGACTACCTATTTTCTGTATATTTCATGAAAATCTAACCATGACGTTTTGCGTTATTGTGCAAACAGACAACAAACAGAGGCTAAATGCATAACCCAGTGGTGTTAACCCTTGTCCCTTTGTTCTTAAGGACTAAGGGTGGTATATCCTTGTCCTTGTTTTTGTAAGTCTAGTCTTTATTTATTAAGTTTTCGTACACGAAGTACAATAACAAAAAGATACAGGTATTTCACAAATTAGCTAAAAGACAAATGGTACCAGGTACTGTTAAAATCATCTCTCAACAAGAGGAAAAAAACTGTCAAAGGTGCCAATGCTATCCCTAACTGTATGCTGCGTTATTTGTCCCTGTACTTGAAGGCTTGAACCTTGCCGTGATCCTTATGGGTCCAGTCCTTGAGAAGTCCTTAATGTTGTTGCTTGGTTAACAATAGTGTTTGATACTGAACTAGGAATAATACTGTATTGTGTTTGGATTACAAAATTTGTGTTATGCATGGCTGCTGATTTTCATGCGCTGCTTTTGTAAATGTAGTTTTCTCCAAAGATTACGTTGTAAGTCCTTGTAGATCGTAATTCAAATCATTGTCTTTGTTTTTGTGGGCATGGTTGTAAAACATAGATTTTGAAATTTAAAAAACCATAAAAACGTTTTTATACTTCAATAAAAAACATTTAAAACATAGAATAACAAACATACCCGAACATTCAACATACCCGAAATCAGTTGTGTCATTTGCAGTTTGAGACAAGGAGTTGGTGGAGCTACAGAGATTTTATCATGCCTCTTATAGTACATAGTAATGGTGTTTGTCTATGTAAATTGTTAAGTTATGCGAAATATGATCATCTCACAAAAGTAAAATATTTTCGTAATTAACATGATAACAGTTGATTTTAAATTAGCATTTAATGTCATGACGTAGAATGATTCTGATTACATTCCCGGCTTAAAACCTGCCTGTTTCACAAATCCTTCGGCCGTAGTTTTACTTCATCCTCCCAGACTCTGCCTTCACGGACTATTGCCCGGCCCGTTTCTTCTGATCTACTCGGTCTTTGATTTAGTTTTTATCTGCCCCATAGCTATAGCATATAGCATGGGACAGATAGTAAAATCGTTTGGCGTATGTCAGTGCGTGTGTGTGTCCGTCTGTGGACACTCTCACGGTCGCATTTCTTCGTCGATTTTCACCAAATTGAACACAGACGTGTAAACCCCCAAAAGTAAGAACGAGTTCGTTGGGGGTGAATATCGCCCCAC
>Ga0209363_1001584_pt1 | contig 11075 bp, 4 predicted proteins | sample WorMetexBAHAMAS3_FD_187385 | JGI IMG/M metagenome (GOLD analysis project Ga0209363, IMG submission 187385) | Marine gutless worms symbiont microbial communities from Max Planck institute for Marine Microbiology, Germany - Inanidrilus exumae... | ecosystem: Host-associated > Annelida > Digestive... | reverse complement strand
TATATATATATATATACCGACGCGGGTGTAAACATAACCTCCCACCACCTTCGGTGTGGTAGGTAATAAACAATGATTGATATAACAATTTTTAAACTGCGAATATTGAACAGTGGGAAAGAAATATGAATGTTACCTCTTACGAAGTTACGAAGCTGGTAAGAACTGTAAGTAGAGGTTTTAGGAGGGAAAATTATTATTATTATTATTAAAAATGTACTTATTTAAGTGACACTGTCACACAGAACACTGCAGGGGCACTTTACACAGTCAATAAGATACAGGCATAAAACATAATAGGAAACAGTGAATTGGTAACTAGTGGTCCAGAAAACTCGAGTGAAAAAGGAATGTTTTCAGTTCTCGTCGGAGGGTAGTGAGCGACGATGCAGCCCGTACGGCTGGCGGCAGACTGTTCCATGCCCGTGGAGCGGCGACAGAGAACGATCGGTCGCCCAGGGTTGATCGCCTGACAGGCGGTACGATCAGAGTTGCTGTGGCTGACTAGGGCAGGTGACGGCGGCCCTCGACGTCAGCTACCCGGCAGATACTGTCAGTGAGGTAGGACGGAGCTGTGCCGTTGAGACAGAGGAACGTCAGAACACAGAGGCGGAACGCGGAACTGTATCCGCTCTGGGACGCGCAACCAGTGGAGATCGCGCAGAAGCGGCGTGATGCGTTCAGAACTCCTCGCTGAGAAGAGAAGTGCTGAGAAGATGGTGCAGACTGTGACTAGCTGGCTGAATGGTCTGCCGAAAGAGTTTGCGATCTGACTTGTCCATGATAGTGTCATATCAAACTCAGTAGGCCTAGATGTAAGTCCACGGCGCATGGCCTTTCTTGCTATAGTATTTATTCTGTTTTAGTCATCGGCAGTAAGTTGACCAGCAACCGCGGGTAGAGCATATTAAAGTGAGTTTATTAATTACTAGAGCATTGAAGAGAGATGCAGCAAATTAGATTGAAGAAGGGATAGGAGATACGGACGCTGAGCAACTTGCATAAGCAGTCTATTGACATAAGCAGCAGATTACACGATAGTTAACGTACGCGCGCATCCCTAAAGCCCCGTCCACACCAGCAACAATGTCCAAGCAACATTGTCGTATGCTACAAGTTTAACGATTCTTTCGACAATGTCGAATGTTAATTGCTTCGACATTGTTGCCGTTTTTGGCAACAATTTGACAACAATGTTGCCGGTTTCGGCAACAATGTCGAACGAAATTTCGTCCTTTCGACAAAGTCGAAAAAAAATCGAACATGTCCAATTTGTTTCCAAAAAAGGCAACAATGTCGAAGCAACATTCGACTTTGTCGAAAGGACGAAATGTTACAATAGAATCGTTCAACACTGTTGCCGTTTGTGGCAACAAAGTCGAATTTTGCTTCGACAAAGTCGAACGTAGCTTCGACTATAAACGTTGCCTGTTGCTTCGACATTGTTGCTGGTGTGAACGGGGCCTTAGGCAGCAGTGCCGAAGCAGTATGCTTTCTGTCTTGTGCATGGGATCGCTCGATATACGGTGGTCACATTTATGGACGCGCCCGTGCATGCTGGGGTCAAGCGACGCCAGTAGACGCCGTAGACCGTCGAGCTGCGACTTGGAGGATGGTGAAGTCGAGCACTTCGCAGACAGTGAGCAGTGTAGCGCCGAGAATGAGACCCAGCGACCCGCCGAAGTCACACATCAGAGCCAGGCCCGAGTACGCCTCCTGCGTATGAACGCGAGTGTACTTCAGCTCGGAGAAAAATATCTACACGACCAGCCGTCCACAACACACACAGGTATCACGAAAACAGTTATAGGTGGCTGTATTACAGTATTAAACCTTGTATAAGACTTTCGGCTGTTGTGTAGGCCTATATCGTCTTCATACTGATTGACGTATGTTGATGAAACCCGTAAGAGTTGCGTTGCCTAACGGCTCTTCGTTGCTTATTAATAACAGTACGTCGGTCCTTGGAGGTTTACTGCTCAGTCTGTCGGTGAGAAAAGTGGGAAATCGATCGATCAGCATTTGGCAATATTACGGACAGAAGTAATGACACGTTGTATGAGTGTGCGGGACAGACAGACGAACACGTCTCAACACTCGAGAACATAATGCTACGAATATGCATCGCTTGTGCGTCGCGCGGTAAAAACAAAACGAAACGAAACCGACGTCAGAAGACAGACTGAAGCAAAGAGGAAGAACAGGAGCATGTGACTGAAAAGAACACGTGAAGTGTGCACAAACAAATTAATTAAGTCACTGACGTACTAACTTCGACCATGCAGTGGTCGACGATGACTTGGCCAATGTCGTCACTTATATTGCGCAGTGCTTTGAATTTTTTGGCGGCCGATTCGGACAACATGGCCTGGCTGATCGTCGGACGGTAGACCAAACGACGACACTGACGACCGCAGTTGCATCGGTCCGTCTCCGCATCTCTGACAAACTGTGTCACAGTCGGAATCAAACACTCGTAATGTTTCCTTGGATCACAGACCGGTACGTCGCCTGTTGCATCAAAAACGACAAGCCAAAAGTGTCAAAAAAAATTCTCGAAACTGGCACTAGGCTACTCGCAGGCAGTGTTGTAATGAATACATCCATCTATGCAATATCTCATAAAGCTGCAAGCAGACTTTATTTTCTTAGGAGTCTGATCTGAAACCTCACCATCTCTTACATTTTCACTTAACTGTCATTAGACCTGTTCTTGAATATTGTTCGGCAAAGTGTGGCACTCACGGTCTCACAAAAGCTCAGTCAGAGACCTTGGAAGCCATACAACGCCGGGCACTTCGTATTGTTTACCCACCAACCATCGGCATGCCATATATCTTTGCACTCACTCTTCCGAAATTGCCTTCGATTCACGATCGCCGCGAACACACAAATAGACAACTTTTCGGACCTATATCTTCCTCTTGCATTTCCTCCTTACTTTCCATCCCCAGGAACCATGACGTTACTTCCAGATTGCGAGCTGCATCTCTCTATCCACGCCCGGTTACACGCACGAAACGATACACATCTTTCATCAACTATTCTACATTGCATTATCAGTAACCGATGTCATTTGTGATTTTGGATGTTTTATCACTTTGTCTGTCATTTCCATGTATTGCACAATTTCATTTTATTCTCCCTGTGAAAGCGAGGGAGTATGTTTTTACCGGCGTTGGTTTGTGTGTCTGTCTGTGTCTATCTGTGACCACGATAACTATTAAAATTGTGGACGGATTTGTACCAAATTTTATGGGAAGGTTCTAAGGGGGAAAGGGAAGACCAAATTCGTGTTTCGTTAATACGATCGGTAGAGTGATGTGGAAGTAACGGTCAAAAAAACTCCGTAAACCGGCAATTGTTTACATTTTATACTTCTTCGAACGATCATACCTGAAACACTGAATCATACCTTAACTGAAATTCGGAACTTGAACTGGAGTTCCAAGAATTTAGTGGGTGTGGCAAGTGTTGCCAGGTGTTGGCGACAAACTTTCGCGGGGAGTTGTACTCTCTCAGAGTACTTTCCATCTAGTTATTGTTTTATTTTTTCTACTGAAACCTAGCGGTTTTTATCTATTGAAACAATAAACTTACTTACTTAGTTAAATATTTACCAAATACTGCAGCGTACTCCAGTATAATGGCAGAATTTCAATACTATTTAAATACCTATACGCCGCGTTAGCACAGCGCAGCACGGATTTTGACATCCTCTCTGATCAACCGTGTTGTCCGATTAGATTCCCGGCCGATGATAGTCGCCCCTTCCCAGTCAACGATGTGATTTTCTGTGTTCACATGGTCTGTGATCGCGGATTTGTTCTGCTCTGGCTGTGATTTCCTTCAGGTGTTCCTCCAGGAAGCCCAAGACGTCATGAACAGAGACGAGGGGGTCTTCCTGCTCTCCCATGTCTACGACGACCTACTACTCTCCGCTGCTACAACTGCAGCGACTTCTAGCGGAGAGTTCAGTTCGAAAAAGGCGACGTAGCGACTGTTGTTGCCGAAACGTTACTAATACCGTAAATATTACGGTTGTTTGTAGTATTAATCGTTAACAGTTATGTTTCTTTCCGACCGATGAGTTTATTCAAGAATGTACCGTCTCTAGTTATATTAAATAGGCCTATTACATCATTTTTTTCGCTGAAAAGGTCGCCAGTCAACCACTCCGTTACATTCTCACCTGACATATATGTGTCTTTACAGTTACAATTCCTGATGACGTAGTTTGAGAAGCAATCGGTGAAACATTTCGTCCGCACGTATCCTGCAGATGGATCGCAATCTCCGTGTGGACTCGGCAGGTCTATTATCTGCATATTTAGCACGCAATGAGAAATGTCAAAAATTAGTTGTTGTTATTATTATTATACCACATACGTAAGTAATTAATAAGACAATCACCACAGCTCTGATGGTGTCTATTGGAGGTGAGAGGAGATAGACAAATGAGACAGTGTTATTTACTGGCATGCACGATCCGTCACTGTTTACACAGTCTATTGCCAGAGAACTCTGTAGAGCCAGCAATTCATACGTTGCGCAACCACAAGAACTGGTGCTAGTTGCAGGAACAGGCAGATTCAAAAACTCATTTTAGTATACGGTTTACGAAATTCCCAAATGAGTGCTTTTAACTATGATATCTGTAACTTATATTTAGCCAATACTTCGACACTTGTATGTATCGATGTTTGTATGTCATTTTTTACAGCCCTGTGGCTATGATATAAATAAAATCCGTTTGATAAAATGCTCTCAGATACGTAAGCTGAACTCAATTATTTTACACTGTATGACTGTATAAATAAGCCTAATGGTTTAGAAGCTCATTGTGTTTAGATGGCTATACGTCCTGGGCGAAAACATCAACAATCATCGAACTGATTATAACTTTTTCAGCATATCACTACAGTGTCAATGTGTTATGTGTGCTCCTAAGTACTAAGCGCATAGTGACTCTAATGAATTTATATGCGCTATACAAAAAACTCTTATGTAAAATGTAATGTATGTACTCTTAACCGCTGCTATATGTTACCCCAAATCACATTGTTCAGAATAGCGTAAAGTATAATGGACTGTTCTCCAACTAGAAAAAGCCAGCACTCACAAGAGTGCAAAGACCAACGCCGGCACCTGTTTTGTGACTCGTGACTTTGACCTTTGACGGCAAAAGAAATGGGTATCACGGACTCATCGTGAAATATTTATGTCAATTTTGGTGATCCTAGCTGCATCATTTTTTGAGATATCGTGCTGAAAATAATGGCAGAAAAACGGCGATGAAAAAAGTACCCCGCGGCGTGGGTAATTAACTATTCTCGTACTTTGTTCAACTTACCTTTGTTACAGCGACAGCAACCTGCGTTGAGAATCCAGGTGAGATTTTGAATGCGCTCTCAATCATCATTGGTTGTTCAAACGGTTCGTGAAGCAGTATCTACGCACGCAAAATTTCCGTAGTTCGGTGATCACGCACGGACCGTAACCCTAGTTATCGAGTCGACAGGCACCTTCAAAGACGAAAAATGGATCTCTGTGGTGACATTCGTCATGAATTCAGCGGTAGATTGCCATTATCTTCCGGCAAGCCCACGGTTACCTTCCCGGTCGCAAATCACGCCGCCGTTTGATGACAGTAGTACGTGTGTGTGTATTGCTGATGGTCGTAAAGTGACAAGACTTCGCCAACACGTTCGATACCCTACGTAACTATTGCACAAGTACACACGCGGCAAACGCGCGCGAGTAAGTACAGCTAAATGTGATAAATACTTCTGGACAAAAATCAGTACCTAAAGACCCAGAAGCCGAGTACCATTTTAATATTTCTCTGTCTCCTTGCATTTCAAACTAAATTTTAAAAAAATGTTCCCGTGGATCGAACATGCCCCCGAAGTTAAAGGGCGGTGCTCCCGTCTTTGGTGATCGTACGTTTTTTTACTGTTTGAAACGTCCACTTTATGTCTGATAAACAATGTCAACATTCACGGGCGTCGTCGAAACATTGGTGTGTCTTCGCATTTCTCAGAAAATTTGTCTGGAAACAATAACATCGTCATGACGATAACGACGACAACTATACGGTTATGTCTAACTAGACGGGTTGCAGTGTATCTGGAGATACACTGCAATATAGACTCGAAGAGGGCGTTTCCCACCGGCGTACTCGACAGGTAACACAACTGTTTACTTATTTAAGACGTGCAAGGTGACCGTCAACGATTGCCGAAAATTTGGGTAGGTACCTTTCTCGTGCGCAGCGTACAGCCCAAGGGAAAGACCTTGAATTTTATTCTAACAGCAAAAATGGAAACTAGACATCCCGTAGAGAGACCATTTGGCCGCGAATTTTCGGCGATCTGTAATCTTTGCGGAGTTATGACAGCCGGAAGTCGCAAGACCTGGAAATTGTGAGCAATTTTTGCGTTTTTTTGAAAAAAAAACGATCCCTCTCAAACTGTCGCTACTACGTGAATCGCTCCCAAAATCTGCCAGGGCCAGCCCCCCACTTTTGGCTCACATTGTTCCAGATTTTATCCAAATTGGTTCACTTTCGGCGGAGTTATTGCCGAACGCGTGAAGACCGTTTTTGCCCCGTAGAGTATTTCAAATCAAATCAAATCAAATCAACTTTACAATAGTATTTACAATATAGGCTCTTCGAGCCTATAATAATCTTGTAAAGTGACAGCAGCAGCAGTAATAGCAGTATCCTAAATTAGTCAAGCCGTTTGAGATCTTTCCGACAGCATCGATACCTATCCGTGAACCGTAAACCACCGGAAGCATTCATGATCGCACACCAGTCTTCTGACTTTTAGGGTAGAAACTACAAACTACAGCCGCTATAGCTAAAAGCTGATTACAGCACAGGTAGGACGTCTGCGGAATATAGGCCTGCATAAACAAATACACGATTTCGCTTATTAACGCATACAAGCCCGTATGTGAATATGTACTATTCACATACAATTAATAATAATAATAATAATAATAATCCGATTTGTAAAGCGCCAGAATGTCAAAAGACTTCCGTGGCGCTACGCGCTCTACTCCCTTCTTCCTCCTTCCTTCTCCTTTCCCTTCTCTTACTCTCTGCACGCGTGACAATAGACAACCCGTGTGACACCGGTAGAGGCCTAGCGTGCCTCCGTGTCCAAGTACGCTTTGCTGCGGCTAGCCCGCTGTTCGAGCCTGACACTTGCCATGGCTTCTTTTATTTTTTATGTGTATCTTGTGTACGATTTTTATAATAAATATATAAATATATAAGTCCCGCCCAGGTATTTCAGACAGACACACAAGAATAGTGGCGTTTATTAGTACACATTTACCTACGCAAGAAGGTCATCTTCGCCGTTTTTTGCGTTCTAGATGACTGGTTGTCTGTAGGGCTGCAGGATATGTCAAGAGCTTATGCACAGAATGTCATAAGATGTTCTGAAGGGGGATATACTTACCAGGTTACGTACCAGGTGCGGTCGCACCTGGCATCGATCCAGTACGCTGGTCCGCGGAGCCGGAATACGACCTCGAGGGTTAGCGAACATCAGTTGTTCATGAAAAACCCCATCCTTGTTGATTTCATCTTCTGTGGTCCATTCTTGAAAACATTTATTGATGAAGCTTGGAATATGTGATCAGGTAAACAGTTCCATCTGTTGATATCTTGTACACGATCGTATTCGTATTATAGGTTTTGGCGACGATCTGAGAAGCGAGCCAATATCAACAATACCAATAGGCCTAAGACTACGCGATAACCAATAAATGACACTGTCAAGGAAACGTCCTTCTGTGAAAAATCGTACAGAATGGCACGATATGTCTTGACGGGGATTTACACCAAAGCTATTAAATATTCTAAGACTGTTTACACTCCGTGTTTTATGATATAAAAAGAAATTAATCTCACCGATAACGAAGTAGCCTAAGTAAAGTAAAGTAAAGTAAACGTCGATATGTATAGCGCATCGTCGTAAACCACCTCTAATGCGCTCAGGAATGGCACGTGTTAGATGGATCACACAGATTTACCTGCCAACCACACGTTTATCCACGAATAGAACGAACCATCTTGCTTTTACCCCGTAAGCATTCAACAGATGGCGCCACCCGAGCGAGGTAGCGCACATCCGATTACAGCTCACTACTCATTTGTCGACCTGGACGAAAGGCTGAGTTGGCCTAGTTGGATGAACTTGTAACGCCGCGGACGGTTTACCCACATAAGTGGTCACCCATCAGCTGCAGGTCGAGCGTAGGACAGAGAAAGTTCGCCGGTCACAGACCGACGTTCTACCACTATGCAACGCAACCAACCCGAACTCACACGAAATCCAGCGGATGGCGAGTTGGAGTACACATAGTCCAACTGGTCAACATGTAGTCCCAGAGTCAGACCGCCCAACGATCCAGGCTGTCGACTCGTATGGTTCGTGTTACCTGAACGTATTACATACACACTGCGTCAAAAAACGGTACATTTGATTTTTACCGCGCGACGCTATGCTAGTGCGGTATATGCTGTCATCATGTGTCCGTTCGTCTATATCCGTCACACGCCGGTATTGTATCAAAACGGCCACACATAGGATCACGCAAACAACGCCGTACGATAGCGCAGGGGCTCTAGTTTTCTGACGCCAAAAGTCTCAGCGAAATTCCAACAGCGTCACCCCCAACGGGGGCGACAAATAGAGGTGGGATAGGTTCAGATCGGCGATTTTCGACCAATATCTCGCTATATCCCAAAACGGTGTAAGATAGGGACATAGTTACTATGGAATGCTAATAAGAACTCGTGTGTGCTCTATCGAATGGTGCTATTTTCAGTGACCTTAAGTGACCATAACTACCCCAAACCACCCCATTTTCGACATTTTGTATCGCCTTTTATATCTTTGTATAGCGAGTAGAGGTAGAGACTTCAAATTTGGTAGGTAGTATTACGGTAGCATGTGCTAGCCCATCGATGGTAAACCATCTCTGGAAGGGGCATGGTTAGGTCATGTGAACCATTAAAATTTGTTTGCACCAACTATATCTCTGCAACGGCTGAAGGTACGTTGTCACGTCGATCGTCTCAGGTGCTATCAATTTAGGTGGACGGTCAGTGTGACATACTGGTGACGGTCGTCGGTCACGAGTTTATCACACTGACCGTCTGCATCTGTGTACAACACGGTCGGCATGAGGCACGCGTAGCGCGGGTCTGTCAGCGGCAGCGGAGACTTGTCGTTACGCACAGTTGTACGTTGTTAATGGCGCATGTTGGATAATGAATACGATACGATATGATACAATAGATTTACGTGCGCTCAAAAGCTGACGCGATGGCCAGCTTAATCTACCGCACAGCACAAAAACGAAAAATAAGGGAAAATTAAAACAAAAACCGATTAACTCAGAAGAAATGGTCCGGGCAATTGTCCGTGAAGGCAGTCCGGGAGGAAGAAGTGAAACTACGAAGGTAGGATTTGTGAAACAGGTAGGTTGTGACCGTCGTTTGTTTGTCTGTGTGTTTGTCTGTCTGTCGGTGAACAACGCAACTCAGACAGTTATTTTCGTGAATCTACGAGTATGTTATAGATTACTGACCAGAGAGGAGTTGATGTAAATTTTATGCGCTAGGGTCAGGGTTAGAGTTAGCACTCATTGGCGTGGGTAGGCACTCTAACGAGAAACGAGTGTGGTCTAGATATTGCATTGTTATTTACCGCTGTTAAAGCTGGAGCAGAATCCCATGTTCGTTGCGACCAGCGAAAAATCCTTAGCGGAGCACAACTTTGTGTTGTACTGGCACTGCAACATTATCGAACAGCACATCAAACTTTATACACAGTGCCATATTGACCATGGCAAGTAGGCCTATACAAAGCTTATTATAATGCAACAAGTCAACGACAAATGCTGTTGAAATCGAAAAGTTTTTCAACGATCAAGCATGGGTCTGCATCTCGGGAGTATTTATTTTCGTTACGCATAGGTTGACAGTGACGTAATTTCTTCATTCCTATCTATTCCAGCTGTTCTGGCCGCCATGATGTAGGGCAAGGAAATGTAAACATTTTGCCGCAACTATCAGATCGACGATCTGGTGCTAGCAATAAGCTTATATCCTAAACATACTAATTCAATTTATTTTTAAACAACGTGACAAATGGAGTACAGACGTTTCGACGACAAACCATTGATCGAAAGACGTTTCGCCGACACAGGTCGGACGTTTCGACGACAACCCTTTGGACGTTTCGCCGACAAATATGTGTGAATGTTGAATTACTAAAATGACCGTAAATCCTGTACAGATGTTGGTGTTAATTGCTGAAGCAACCGACGCACGGCCGTTGCAGGCGAGCAGTTTTCAAACGGACCTTGACAAACCGTGAAATTTTTAGGTCAAGCTCTGAAAACGCGCCAGAAGTAGGTTTCCAACGAAATGCCGCACGCCTTTGATCACAATGAAGCGCCTGCTCAATGCCGGTATAAGTAATGCTGACGCACTGAAGTTGAACGATGCAGTCGTAGAGCCGCCATGGGGGAACAAAGCGGTAGGCCCCTTAAGAACTTTTTAGCAATCGCGTAATTAGTTCCGGTTCAGTAAAATTAGAAATGTATATAGGGCTGAGGTTCAATGATCGGTGTTACAACATCTTACAGTATCAATGTGATGGCTACAGCTACTTGTAGGCGAATTCGCTACCACTGCACGGTATGTTCCAGCGAATGCGAAAAACGAAGTATTAGTTGCGTTGACTGCGGTCGTTGGACGCACATCGATTGCGTGGGTTTCTGTGAACGAGTTCTGGACGTCAGAGGGATCGACTTTGTTTGTCGAACTTGCGCACATTGTGGTGAAGACGATGAATATGACTGGGAGAAATCGAGTATGAGGTGTGTTTTCATATTTGCTTTATATCGTCCAAAAACTGTCTTAATTTAGCCCGCGCGTGCTGTATGTTCTGCCGGTGTTTTTTTCTTCCTTCATTTCTTCAGCGAGCAACTTCGCAGTCTCATATTTCAGAATCTACATGACCGATGATCCTGACCAAATTTTC
>Ga0209363_1001583_pt1 | contig 11075 bp, 10 predicted proteins | sample WorMetexBAHAMAS3_FD_187385 | JGI IMG/M metagenome (GOLD analysis project Ga0209363, IMG submission 187385) | Marine gutless worms symbiont microbial communities from Max Planck institute for Marine Microbiology, Germany - Inanidrilus exumae... | ecosystem: Host-associated > Annelida > Digestive... | reverse complement strand
GACTTGGAGTAAACCATGGACTGGATTTAGAAGAACGTTTGGAGAATTTGGTGATAACTGGAGCGTGTTTGTCGAGTAATGAGGAGAGAGTGGTGTTATACGAGAGCAGGAGAGAGTCGAGAGATTGTGCAGTGCCACAACACCCTACACGCTTGAGTAATGCTAATTTTATGTATAGACTTTTATATTTTAACTCGTATCGACTTTAACTTATTTCATTGCATATTGTATTTTATTACTATGTGTTGGTTGCGGTCGTCCACAAATAAACGAATATTATTATCTATTTATTGACGGAAAACAGCAGTTCACTGCATGCTGTATGTGAAAGTCATATGATCATTTTTGGCATTGTGGTAGAGTGTTTGATTACGACAATGCTCCTGTGCTGTTTAATAGACAAAGAAAGGCAGAACTCTGCAAAGTGATTGATGACATAGGTCGTGCTTCGGCAAAGGTATGATTCGTTGTATCTTGTCTTGTTGCATAAATGTATAATGTCTACTGCAAGTGAATTCCCTCTCTACAGTTGCTGCTATTTTTTGTTAATAGCATGCCTAACATAACACGCTCATTTGTACTGAAAAGGACCGCTAAAATTGGTGCAATAGTAGCTGAATTATTTTGGCTTAGTTGCCCCCCTCTGATTAGAGTTCCAGTCCATCTTGGTACTGATACTGAACCGTTACCCATCAACTGCAGACCGAATCTGGCCGATCTGTTTATGTGTCGGGCTCCGATTCTACTGTTATAGGCGGCGGCGGCATGTCTCCTTTAGTGGTGCAATGCGTTCACGCATGCTCAGCATATGTCCATCCAGTGTACAGCGCAGCGTGTGTGAGTGTTGTGAGTGGGGAGTGTGTTCAGTATGGGGCAGACATGCTGGCAACAGACAGATTGGCATTGGCTACACATTGAATACCAAGCATCGCATGATGTAACAATACGCATCACACACTGCATTACGACATTAAAAGTATCGTTCTCACTGACGTCGTCGACGCTGGTTGACCGCCGTCTACAGCAAACGTATGGCAAGCCGTTTAGGACGTACCTTGTAGTCCACAATGCATTGTAATTATTTTACAGCGTGTTGTAGACATGAACCAACAATTTCAAATGTTCTACAACGCGTTGTAAAGACTAAAGAACAGCCAATGACACGTTTACTTGCTTACAACGCGTTGCTATTTATGGCACCAACAACGCGTTGTAGTTCTGCTGCTAGTCATTTTGATTGACACAATGGACCTTGTTTACCACGCCCACTCACATAGCAACGCGTCGTAAATAAGTAAACGTGTCATTTGCTGTGCTTTACAACGCGTTGTAGATTACAAGGTACGTCTGAAACAGCTTGCCATAAACTTTGATGTTATACTGACCACACGTTTAGTGTGGCAGTCGACGACAGAGTCACTGAGAATGCGCATAGTGACTGTTGTTTTTTGCGCCATGTACAATGTACATATTTTCTTACTTACTTACTTACTTATTTAATGGCTTTTAGCCAATAGCCATTAATTTGATCTAGTCACCACGACAGTGTATAGACCAACAGTGACGTCAAAAGCCAAAACTTGACGTTTCTTGCATCCTCATCCTGCACAAACTGCATTAAAGTAATAGCTGTGTCCACTTGGCAAACATTGCAGAAGACGGTATCATTGTCCGTATTGGGCCAATTCGTCTGACTTCAAGCCTCCGGCGTGAGCATTGTGTACAGGACGTGGACATAATGGGGGAAGTAGGGAGGGATTAACAATAACCATTGACACCAGCGCTAGCCAGAGCGCAACATTTTAATTGCCAGTAATAGTCGCTATGCAGCTGCGTGTCTCCTTTGGTAATCCGTCTGAACGGCTCATTGCATTGCCGTTGGTCACTACTGGATAGGGCATTGAATCAGCCGATCCCGGTGACGTAAATTACTGAACTGGTCCGGTCCATTTTTTCGTGGACCATTCGAACTCTACCTCCAGTAGACATAAGTTTCTTTATACTAATCTGTAATCGGCCGATTGTTAGGCGCCGATTATTGGCTGACCGATAATCAGCCATGATATTGCCGCTGAGTACTTGTAGATAACTAAGCCATCTAGCTGTTTCATATGCAAATTTATAACAATATTCAAGGTATAATGCTATTTTTTGATTGCCTGTCATTCTGACAGCGTAATCAAGCCACACTCAGCAAACTGTACCTGCCAGCAATGAGAGCCCTGAATGTTCCCGCATCCAGCGTGGCAGTTGAGTGTTCAGCCATGGCGGTATCATCATGCGGCCACACAGGTCACGCATGAGTGACAGACTGCTGTCCAATCTGGTCTTCCTGAAGTGTAACTGTGACTAAAAACAGTTAATGTGTCGGGCTTTTTGCTATATATCAGTATCAGACTCGGCTATCAGTTGTATCACTTTTTCACACTGGACGTTACGCTCTAGTTTCATTTACATTGTACTATTGTTTGATACATATTTCAAATGTTTTGCATAAAACAACAGGTACCCTCAATAGTGGTGATTCTATTTATTCAATATAAGAGTAAAACATTCCTATTGCATGTGATGAACAGAGAGGTTATTCCGGGCAGGCAAGAGGGTTTGACGGTGTTCTCTATAAACTGTCAAGGTGTCGGCCGCGCTAACGTAAGAGCCGAAGCAGACAGATGTGGCTAAGTCCTCTGGCTAGGAGCTGAAGAAGTGTCAGTCAGGTGGCTAGGCACTGAAGAAATGCCGGCCAGGGCGGGCACTGAATAAGTGCTAGCCAGACAGTAGGCCACGCCTAGAGGGGGCGCGCTTAGAAATACCTGACAAGCTGCTCACGCCTACTGTTCCTTCCACCACCCTACACAATGCAAACACACCGCACACGCCTACCAAATCCCCTCCTCTCCTGGGCTTGCACATTGGACCGATATAAAGGTCTCAGTGCTGGGATTCAGAGTAGACTGGACCCCTGCCCACAAAGAACAAACGAACGAACCCGTGCATTTGATTACTTGGAAAGTCTCGTCTCCTAAATGACCTATGGTGTGTTGAGAGGGACAGTAAATTTTGCACATTCACTGCGCCACATTTTTTTTAGCTCTGTGGGTTGTGTATGTGTCATGCGGTGTTAGGCTCAGTCCTTGCATGGTCCTATAACCAGTGCTAGTCGTCTCTCCGAGTCTGCTCATCATTTGTACATCATTACGGAACCTCAAGCTAATGAGTAAGTCGTCACATTCATTCTTGTAGTTTCCACATTATTTACCGCTGTCTGTCATATTGTGAGTTCTCAACGTTTGGCGATGACCTACATAGCAGGTAATGTGGTCCCTGTGCGATAGCTGAGCTTTTTGTCACAATGTAAGCTGATGTCCTGCTTGACACTATGGAAATGAAAGTAGCAATTTGGCACCTGTGTTTTTCTCTTTGTTTCAGTGAACATTTTTTGAAATGTATATCACTTAGACCACTAACATGGGAATGCTTTCTTTACTGCAAACATGAACTCTACATGGCAATCAGCAGCAGAGACTTTGTGATATCAGTTCCTGTTGTTTGGAACAGCCTGCCAACACATATGCCAATTGATCTTCATCTGATGTAGCATTTGTACCAGAAAATGAAGTCATTTTTATATCTGTTTGCAGTGCATCTGAGGACTTTAGCGAACGTGAACTCGCGTTCTCGTTTGCTTCGCTATATGCTATTGCCCGTCCGTCATCTGTAACGTTCGTGCACCCCACTTCGCCGGTTGCAATTTTCTGCATTTTTTCTACGTCATTTGGTACCTTGGCTATCCGTTGACATCCACGGAAAATTTTACGGAAATCGTCCCAGGGAACCCCTCCGTCAGGGGGGCTTAAAAGCAAGAGGGGTAGCCAAACATAGCGATTTTTTGACATTTGGAAGGCTATATCTCGCAAAAGGTGCAAGATAGCAGTAAGTTAGTATTAATCACTGATAGGAAGTCGTATATGAGCTTTCGATTGGTACCAAAATTGGTGACCTTCAATGACCTTGAATGGCGAAATGGCCCTTATTTTGCGTTATTTTTACAGAATTTGGTAGTTTCCGGGGTGCATTGCGTAAAAGTGGTTGATAAAGCCATAACTATGGACAATTTACGATTACTATGTGTAGTAGTAAACGTCTGCAGAGGGACCGTGCGACGCTCACAGTATAAATTTCTAGCAGCTTCATTAATTCAAGACTTGATGCGCAGTACTTGCGTTGCTATCGTCTAATTTGTTAAATGATGTAGATTCTTTTTTGGTATGTTGAAGTATGTGTGCGATATCGGCGTATAAAAGGTTCACGTTTGCTGTCTCATCTCCTGATGAGTTCTTGTTTATTATGTGCTAACACATTTGCTTTTGTTAACATGCGTTAACATCGCATGCCGAATGGCTTGTTTTGCCAATGTTACTTTGTTATTTTTTAATGGTCCTCTTGGAGACTAATAATTGTCTTAGAACGTAATGGACCGATTTTCATCAACTTTTCAGGATATGTTCACACATGGGTGGGCATGATCAATCTTACCTTTTTTCGCAATTGCTCAAGGGACGTCACTATGGCTACGGTACCAATGTTTTGGCGTGAATCAGCTTAAATTGTCATACCCACCTTCCTTCTGTGTGCTGGCATTCCACAACCGATGGGAGGATCACAACATGGATGCTTGTGTTAACACTGCCGATGATCCCTCTGCGTCTGATGAACTTTGATCCTGTAACCACTTAGTTTTGCAGGCGTGTTTGTGCCAGACCAACTATATACTGGGTTTTGACATGCATCTAGTTATTATTATTATTATTATTATCATCATCATCATCATCATCATTTTAATGCCTAAAGTGCATAAGTCCAGAAGGCTAAAAACAGAAGATTAAGAAATACATTGGCGTGCCATGGCTACCTAGATATCCAGGGTCCTACTCGATGGAGTAAGGAGGCTACTCTTTCATGATAGAATTTAGCAAGACCTTACCATGAACAGAAGTTTAATGTACAAGACCGTCGATGCGGTCTTCCAAGCGTCAGCACAGAAACAAGTAACATCTTACAAAGTCCACTACTCAGTTAAACAATACTGGCTAAATCCTACAACAACTCACGCAGAAGCTATAACTCAGTACTATAACTATACACGTCCGATCGCAACACGCACTCCACTACATCAAGCTCTATCTTCTTCGCATGCCTCTTGTGCGCCTCATGCGGACAGTAGATTCAACCTGTGACTGGGCGTGCGAACTCGGTTAGTTCGTTTCCCATTGGCCGTGTGGACTCAGTTAGTCCGTCAATAATTGGCCTCTCAATTATTACTGTCTACAGCCTTATCCCACAATACTACTGTTGCTGCTGCTGCTACTACTACTACTACAGTACTACTACTAGTACTCGTCGAGGATGCTAATACCTGAGCTGCATCACTGTAAACACGTGACTGTTTAGTGTTTGTTAGGTGGCCCTGCAACGTTTTGTGCATGATAATGCCACCCTAAACATCAACGTTTATAATAATAATAATAATAATAATAATAATGTTGTGGTTGTCGTCATCCTTGTCATCTTTAAGGTGCGTTCAGACAGGATGTGGCACTGCACCATGCTGCCAAAATGATAACACATTGATTTAAGTGTGCGCGGCATCATGCAGCGTTGTGCGGAAAATCATAATTTGTGGTCATTTTACCTATGGTGCCGCGCAGCACTGCATCGCACTGTGCCGTGCCGTGTCCTGTCTGAATGCGCCTTTAGTTCTTATAATACTTGCTGGAAAGTGGACATCTCGTTGATTTCTTATGCTCATCTGGTTTTTTTGTTTTTGCCTTTCTGACAATTTAAGTGTTATTATTGTAGAGGAGTGCTGTGAAAGTAGTTGCTGGATAGTGGTTAGAAACTCATCAGATTGATGCCATTTTAGTCCTCCTCAGTCGTAATGCATTATGTATTGGTGATGTCAGAAAAGGCATATGGCTAAGTTTGCCGAGAAAGTCCTATTTTACAGGTGGTAAAATCCTACTTTACTCTCTCTGAGCCTTCACACAGAGTGTTTGACATCAGAGGTCAGGCTATATTGAACAGATTGTTAGTGTCTTGTAGTTGTAGCTGTGTTATTATGAACGCGTAATGTGCTGTGGTGTGCTATCACTGCATTGACACTGTTGGTTGTGTGACACGGGCTTATATAACCTGTCGTAACCGTCCCTTCAGATCTTAGAGTTTGCTTTGGGAGATCCTTCAGTACCAGTACCTTTGGAAAACTTGGACTGTGTAACAAAAACTAACTAGCAGCAGCTGTGTTACTGTGATGCTGTTGACTGTAACTGACATAGTGGTCATGGCTTGGTCGTCGGGCTTCTCAAAGTCGGCTGTAAGAAACTCTTTGTCTACGACAATCACGGTGTGCAGCATGAAATGCAGCCATTGTGCGTGTTGGATTTCTACGTCCACGAGTCGTGTCAGCGACGAGGCTATGGCAAGAAACTCTTTGAATGGATGCTGCAGGTTTCACAGTTTCTCAGCTTCAGTTGCTTGCTTTGGTCCGGATGTTCTTGAAATTGTGATAAAATATATTATCTTGATGTGTGTTTGATTAGAATTCAGAATTATGTCGTGTTTATACCCGATAATAATGACAAATTTCTTATGTGATTTACTGAGAAATGGGCATCGTTAAAGTTAGAACTGTGCTAAAGATAAGAGATAGTTTCAACATTTGCTGTTAGATGCAGCTTACATTAAGTAGAGAAGATTGGTAAACGCTAAGAATAAGAAGCTGATAATGTTGATTTTTATGTCTTAGCCACGCAACAATGTCGGCGAAGGCATTATGTTTGGGGGCTGTCCGTCCACCGCGTTCGTTTGTGCATACTTCTGGACAGATCTTGTTACCACGATATCTCGTGAATGGCTTGAGCAGTCTCGACGAAACAAACTTAGAGGGAATATTAACTAGCTCCACTGATGACATGATTAGATTCTGGAGGTCAAGGTCACAGCAGGCTGTCAAGGTAGGAAAGACATTCACGTCGATGTTGGGGCATCGAAGTCCATCTAGTTGTGGTATGGTGTTGACAGAGAGAGTCTGTGAGTGTGCGACATCTTGCAGTTGATCGACCATCACCAAAGTTTCTCTCGTTTCTTCAGAAACATTACAACTTGAAGTCAGTCATTCCACAAGTCAACAACTTCGTGATATTTGAAGGGTTCTTTCGAGACAGACCGCGTAAGTTTTGTCATCTTCTTCTTGAAGTAGCTCAGGACTTTTATTTTGCACTATGCACTTTATGGTTATAGGCTCGCAGAGCCTATATTGCGGGCCTATATTGTAAATACTCTACTGGGCGAAAACAGTCTTCACGTGTTCGGCAATAACTCCGCCGAAGGTGAACCAATTTGAATGAGATCTGGAACAGTGTGAACCAAATGTGGGGGCTGGCCCTGGCAGATTTTGGGCACGATCTGTGCAGTAGCGACAGTTTGAGAGGGGTCGTTTTTTAAAAATGCAAAAAGTGCTCACAAAATTTTCAGGTCTTGCAACTTCAGGCCGTCATAACTTTGCAATGATTACAAATGCCGAAAACTCGCGGCCAAATGATCCCCTACGGGATGTCTAGTTTCCATTTTTACTGTTAGAATCAATTCAAAGTCTTTCCCCTGGTCTGTACGCTGCATACCGGCAAGGTACCTACACAAGTTTCTGGAAATTGTTGACGGTCACCGTAGACGTTTTGCTAAGTCATGACACAAAAGTAAACAAACCAATGTGGGCATGGCAGATGTGCGACGTTGTGTCAGTAAATATGTAAAAGCCCTCTTTGAGCATATTTTGCAGTGTGTCTCCAGATACACTGCAACCCGTCGATGCTTACGGTTTCTAGTTATTAATACAAAGCATATGCCGTACAGTAAGGTGGACATAGTTATCAGTAGTCAGCAGTTATTTTTTACTGTTGCTGTGTACTCTGTATTGGTAATACTGTTTGATTCATGAGATGGAGCACCTAAATTATATATACAGTGCAGATGCCACGACAGATAGTGGAATTTCTCTCAAATGACTTAGCATTTACAGCAACTTATTGCCTGTATGTTTTGCCACAACCTGACCAAATGTGTTAAATTGAAACTAGAAAAATGCGGACGGTACTGCCATTTACAACTGGATAATGTTATACATCAGTCCTGTGTTGTGGGCCGGAGTCGTAAGATCTCAGGCCAGACATTATATAAGGCGACCAGACCTATCTAGTTTTTTGCGTCTATGTTTAGGACGATCACATGTCTGGGAAACTGAAAATTTGTCAGGGAATTTTGCAGCTGTCAGATGAGGGACAGGGAGTTGACCAAAAGTCAGTAAAGTGTTGGGGGAAAATCCTGTTGGTGTAAACTAATTATTGCTAACTTCACAGTTGGGTTTACGTCAGTGTTTAGCAGCATCATGCGGTATTTCATTGTGAAAAGTTTGTAGAATGACCACTGACAATAATGTGCACATGATACATGTAAAATGTTTTTTTAAATAAAATTTTGAGGTGGAACGGGTAAGACAGCATGGCAAGAGTGTTGCAGTGTGTTGGGAAATGTCCAGGACTTTCACATTGCCTGGAGAATGGTCACACTGTATTTTGCATTAATAGTATCATTCACTTTATTGGTGCATATCTGCTTTTGTTGTGTTAGGTTTAGTGTCTTTAGTATCATACTAAGTGATTGTATTGGATGAACGTGTTTGCAAAGTTACATTTTTGTGTTACGTGGACGTAAAGCTGTAACTGATAATAGTCAGCTCTACTACATCACCCTGTATACTGGCAATGATAAACAAGACTGTGATTTGATCCAAAATAGTAAAAACAGCATTGCTTGCTGTCCCATAGTTTAGCTGTTCGAAATTTCTACAGTTTGTATTAATGCGAGCTGAAGCCACTTTCAAAAACTCATTATTTAAGATGAATTGCAGCATGTTTCAATTAAGAATTTTTGTGAGGTTTTGGAGCGAGTTAGTTGAATATTAGTTCCAGCATTACACAGTGACATTCAGCTGGCATTCTTTATTGATGATTCCATTCACTAATGATTTTTATTCTGTTACAAGTTTAAAACAAGTCTATTGACTTTCTGTTCAGCTGTTAACAATATTTGAAAACCTAATATATAATTAACATATTTTGACAATGCATCATTATATATGTCTTTAATAATTGCTAAAAGTATTGCCTTGAAGTATGCAATTATTACATAGAAGTGCAAATTCTGTAGTGAGATCTTTTAGCCACACACTGTTGTCAATGACATTATTGTTATCTGTACTGCATTAAATGTTTCTTGGGTCACTATTTTTATACTGTGCATGACACAGAATGCTCATGTGGCAGATAAATTGTCTTGCGAGATGAAACAGGACATTTAGTAAACCATTACCATTAATTGTTACTAGCCAGTGGCCAGAATGGTTACATCTGCTGTTTTGCATATGTTTGCACATACTGTACACTAAAGAGTTATTGAGATGATTTCTGATGTTTTACGTACGTACAGACACATATTAAAATGTCTTTTGTGCCCAGCCTACACAGCCGTACCGGCCACACATTACATGTGTCCAAAATATGCACAAATCGATTAAAACTAATTAAAACATAGATTAAAGTAATAAGTCTTCATATTCTTTTTTAGAAGTCTGGGATCAGTGGCGGCATGGATTGTTTCATGTAAAGTGAGATGGGCTGCTGATACAGAATGCAGCTCTCCAGATTTGGTGTTAATGCGTGGAATGTCATAGTCACTGTTGTCCGACGAACACAGCCATTTACAGAATGGATTGTTCCTGATGGGTGATAAGATATGACTGACATAGGATGGGCAGCGAGGTACATGAGGAGGGATATCTTGAATTTTATGCGGTAGATGACGTGGAGCCAGTGTAACTCCCTCAATGCTGGCCTGACATGATCTCATAGAGAAAGCCTCAGAACAATCTGAGCAGCCATCTGTTGAAGCATTTGCGTCATTGTTTTAAAATTGTGACAGTGCTTCGTGTTTGTAGCGACGGGAAGTCAAAACAAACGATGGCAAAACTACGCAGATGGTTCACTGTCACCACTTAATAGACGAGATATGATCCACCAACTTCAACGTCAGACAGATGCGATTCAGCGGCAACAGAAGGAGGATGTTTATACATGTAGTTCAGCAACTTCATCCGGTCACAGTTGGTCTTCATCACCTGACATGCTCTATAGACCTTCATCTGCTCTCAGAAACTCTCCAACAGTGTATGTTTTATCATGATAGCGATAATGGTAGTGATATCTGCTGCTGCTACTACTACTACTAATACTAGTAAAGTAAACGTAAACAGTTATAGCATCAACTTAGCTCTTCACCGCTACAGGAAACTCGCATGCCATATGGGATCACACAGTGTTACCTGCTACCCAACATAGGTGAGAATCCCGCCTTTACCCCCAGCCGAAGCAGGTACTCGATTTAGCGACCCCGGAGGCTGAGTTAACCTATGTTACGTGAAAGCCACCGGCCGGTAATTGAACTCGCGACCTGTAAATCGCACGTCCAATGCGCTACCGCAGAGCCACCATGCAACTACTACTAGTAACAGTTTAGCCATTGCTGCAGCTGCATTAGCACAGCAACGGCTTACATACAAAGCACATTTTTGGGACTTTGCACATATGACTTAAAAGATAAAAAGTTAACCAATTTGTACATGCGTATGTCCATCCATCCATAAAAACTCCCTTCGATTTTAATGAAATTTGGCATGTAGGTAGAGGTCGATGAGTGGCGGTATGCAGTATGATCAGATCCACGGTCAAGGACACGAACCATTCAAAGTTGGAAATTCAGCCATTTTCAAAAGCTATCTTGTGATGACTGGACAACTCTGCACATGAAATTACTTACTTATATTTTAAAAATATTATTTTAGATGCAGACACGATTCTGTTTCCTGTTTGGTTGTGATTTTTTTTTTGGGGGGGGAGTTATGTATAACACGTGTTGACGAATATTGTTTATTTTGGGGGTTGACATTGATTTATAATGTTCTAATA
>Ga0209363_1001580_pt1 | contig 11081 bp, 10 predicted proteins | sample WorMetexBAHAMAS3_FD_187385 | JGI IMG/M metagenome (GOLD analysis project Ga0209363, IMG submission 187385) | Marine gutless worms symbiont microbial communities from Max Planck institute for Marine Microbiology, Germany - Inanidrilus exumae... | ecosystem: Host-associated > Annelida > Digestive... | reverse complement strand
GTTTATTAGAATCAGTTAAAAGTTAATTATATTGGCAGATACTCTGTGAGTTTGTTTATCTAGCGACTGATAGGAATAATTAAAGATAGATGTTAAGAATAGTGGTAAATTATTTCATTAGGTTTGGTATCAAGAAGACAGACTACCACCGCTACCAAGCTGATTATGTCAAGTTGTACGTAGACAACATCCGTGCCATTGTAATGACTGAAGATACATCGAGACCTTTTGTTACTTCCAGTCCTTCTAATGGTGTCAAAACTGCTACCGAGGGATGGATTGCCAAAGATCCACAAAGTCCTATATTTGGAGACAGTAAGTGCTTGTATTCCTCATATAGCCATCAAGTCTTGTACTACCAGTACACTGGTGCTATCATGAAGATTTTGTTTGCCAGGTTGATGCTGGTGTAAAATTTGGTCAGTAGATTGATGATGCAGGTACGCTGTTTTGTGACATTAGTGACGAGGATCTCGAGACCTGAGTATTATTTGTAATCTTGGAACTTTGTCTTGATGTTGGACTGTTGATCCTTTCCTGCATCTCATTCTGACCAGACATTTGGCCCTGTGTTATTCATGGATTACATCCACTTTGGTCCTCACTAGTTTAAAATTATTGGGACCTAACTGAAGAGTACTCTCTTGTGGTATGTATGGTAGCAGTTTATTCATTCGGGATCCCAATAGTAATACATTGCCTGGTCCACGATATGTGTAGTAACAGTAGGATTGAAGTGACCAAGGACCAACCGACTGCTCATGTGCCTTCCTTGTTATGTAGGATATCTTTAGAATTGTGTTTGACATTGTTTTTGCAGTTCATGACTACAACTATGAGCGTGACAGCTGGAACGCCAGTGAGTATACCGTGCCGCGGTTTGCATCTGAGTTTGGTCTGCAGTCATGGTGTTCGCCTGAGACGCTGGCTGCTGTATCGGTGCCGGCTGTCGACTGGGATCTCAACAGTAGCTTTGTGTCTCACCGACAACATCATCCTCATGGTCAGTGTTTGTTCTGCTCTGCAGTCTCTGCTCTCTGCATCCACTGTGTTGTATTTTCACAGTTGATAACTTGTACAAGCCATACATACATACGTACAATAAAATTTGTAGAGCGTTAAGGTCGAAAATCGAATCAGAAGCACTGGATGGCTCTGAACCGTGCTAAGTGCTACCATAAGCCGAGAGGAAGAGCGCGGTCTTTAGCTGGGATTTGAAGGATGCAGAAGAATCAATGGAGCGGAGGTTGGGTTTGAGTGAGTTCCAAACAGATGGAACTGACACACAGAAGGCTAGTAATGGAAAGTTGGAATTAACTGCTGGTTTGAAAAAAACCCGATAAACTGAAGAGGACTTAAGCTGCCTGGTAGGATGATGATTGAAGAGAATATCTTGGAGATATGAAGGCAACAATGAACAGTGTTGTACTGAGCCAGTACAACATCTGCCTTCATTTGTCTATCTGTGTTTCTGTCTGTCAGTCTTGGTTTTGCAGAGTACGGTACTTGCTCACAGGTTTAATGACCATTTTTAATGAACTCAGGTGAACTGTCCCCCTCTTGATCTTGAGGGGTAATTGGTGCAAAACGTTTCTGTGGCAAGATGTGTTTGTTATTGCCAGCCAAAGGAGTTGCCGACTGGACCTAATTCACTAATGCCTGAGACATTACTACCACTGTGTTGGCTGTGCAATGTTGTCAATACACATATCTCCACATAGTATATTAAAAACAACTGATTGCATGCATTTCTAAGTTGCTACCCAGAGATTTGTGCCGTTTGCTGGCTAGTGCTGCTTGACATGGCATTAGTCCCGTGTTATGCCTGTGTGTGATATGTGTTTAGGTTTGAAAGGTGTAAAGTCTCAGGAGCAGTTTATATGCTGATTTTTCTGTAGGTTTGAATGACATGATACACGAAGTGGAAATGAATCTCAAATTACCGACGTCCACAAATGCTACTCAGAAGTTCATAGATTTTGTGTACCTGACACAGGTAACTTTGTTGTCAATGTTAGTATTATTATTAGTAGTATTCCATTTAGCTGCTTTGGCAGGCTTCATCGTTCCACACTGCCTGCTGTCAGTTTTTGTATTTATCTTTGCCTTATATTTCTGTGATAAATGTACTCTACGACTGATATCTGACCCATACTGTTAGTGCTTCATATGAAGTTTATAACAATAATAATAAAACAATAATAACTAGAAAACATAGGCCGTGGAATCGACACGTGCAGCACGTGTCACTAGCAACCGTGCGACCGTGACGGTTTTCGTAGCCATGTGACCTTGACCTTTGACCTTTTGACCTCTGGGTCAGTGCATGCCGAGCGACTGCCATAGAGTATACGTGTACCAAGTTTGGTGTTGATAGCTCAAGCCATTTTCCTGTTAGAGCGTGGACAAACAGACGCGACTGAATGCCCTACCCATGCCGGCGGCTATGCCAGCATGGGTATAAACTAAAAATAAACACCGAGTGGCTGAGAAAAAAGTCTGGGCAATAGTCCATGAAAGCAGTCCGGGAGGAAGATGTAAAACTACAGAGGGTAGAATTTATGAAAAAGGTAGGTTTTAAGCCAGGAGTGAAAGAGAGGGAGTTATGGATGAGAAGAGTGGTGAATCAGAAGAGGAAGAAATGATAGGCGAAGGAATAGGTGAGTAGGAAACGGAAGAACTGGTGCCAGAATGAGGTTGACGAAGAGATTTCAGAGACAAGGTGAAGCATAACGAAAGGAGCGATCAGTTATATTTAGAGAGGATGATGAAGCTGAAACAACGAATGCATACTAGAACATACGATTAAATTATATCTGGTAAGTATTTATAACTTCTTTCACTGCTCATGACTGATCCGTCAGCATTCAAACCCGTTACATCTTGCTTTGCAGTCCAGCATGTTACCTGTCCACTCTAACCCCTCATATAAAGCCAAAGGTCTTCAGTATTTTGATAAGAGAAATCCAGCAACTCTGTGAGCGGAAGAAGAAAGAATATGCTGTGCAAGATAAAGCGAGCAAGTTGTCTCTGAACTGTTTGAGTTATGTTAGTAGCTTCGATTCACCTTCACAGTTTATACTGGAATGCATAAGGTTTTTTTTAACGATGTTATGGTAACTGTTTTTGCTCACAATAATTGTGTGATTTTGTTTACTTGTTGTGTGAGATTAACCAAGCGATGGGCATGAAGACTGAGGTGGAATTATATCGTCGGAGGCAGAGCGTGGTTGATGGTGATGGTGTTGGTTTGACGATGGGAGCATTATACTGGCAGCTGAATGATATTTGGCAGGCTCCCACATGGTCGTCGATTGGTTAGCAGTTACGTTCACATAATTTGATGCCAGTTACGTTTACAGTGATTTGTTAAGCATTGCAGTTTTGGATGATGTCAGTATCAGTTTGAGGAACTGTTGAATGCTATATAGAGATAGCCAGCTTCAGTATAGTGACCCCAGCTAATTGACTGAAGGATTATGTGGAACCCTGCAACCTGCAAGGCACTGCTCAAGTCTCAGCTGAATGGCATCTGAAGCTGAGGCTGAAATTTCTCAAACCAATCTTGCTGACTGTATTTTGTTACTCACGCCGGCTGTATTGTCGCCGACGTGGGTAGGGTCTTCAGTCGCGTCTGTCTGTTTGCACTCTAAAAGGAAAACTGCTTGAGCTATCAACACCAAACTTGGTACACTATACTCTATAGTAGTCGCTCGGTATGCATTGACCCAGAGGTCAAAAGGTCAAAGGTCAAGGTCACCTGATCGCCGTGACAATGACACTGTTAGCGGCCTAAGACATGCTAAACCATTTTACACAATTCGGACATGAACAAACAAATTTCGCAAAACGTTCGGACAGGTTTACATAGTTGAAGATAACTGGATTTCGTTTCATAGAGTGCAGGACAGTATGATGATTGTATGTCTGTGCTATCTACGCTTTGCATGTCTCTATTAATGAACTGTCATTTTGTCATTGCTATTATAACCAATTTTACTAATTGTGTTGTATCTAATCCAGCATTTATGCTGCAATACGTAATAAACGGTTGATTGATTGTCAACTGATCTTTGGATGCAAAACGTCAACAAACTTGCAGTTTAGTGTATATTGATGTGTATTTATTTGTTGTTACATAGTTATTTCTTGGTACCTGGTAGTCAGTATAGGGTAGACAAAAATCATCTGTCATTGAACAATGTCCGCCAAAAACGTGCCACAAATTACACGAGGTATTGTGGTGTGCTGAGGTGGTGTGCGGAGTTATTAGTTTAGTGATTACTTGATTACAAATTTGCTGCTGAGTTTGTAGATGAAAGATTTTTGAAAAGCAGAGAGCATTTGGCACAGTAACAGACAAGAGAGTAATGTGGCATGCTTTTGACTTACAATAGCCAGTTGCCCCGTTTTTTGCCCCATCCTGTAGTTACTGTGACGGACTTGAGTCAGTGCCTTTGATGTTGTTGATGCAGAATATGGCGGCAAGTGGAAGATGCTGCATTATTTCGCAAAGAAATTGTTCAGTGCAACAATTCTGTCTGCATTCGTCGAACAGGACAACGTCTCGCTGTATTATATCAATGACGATGTCTTTCAGCAGACCAGAGAGTTTCACGGCCACCAGACACAACACAGACTCTTTCACAGCAAACATTTTCACGGCAGTGAGATCAGACAGTTTGGCAACAGGTTGAATGACGTTTTGCCAGATCTCACACATTTGCTTGAGTCTCAGTTGAACCACTCGACATATACTGCCAAAGAGGGTCGGAATCCAGCACGAGCAACTGATGATGTTGATGATGATGAAGGTGACGTTGATGACATGACAGTTTATTTCAAACACGCAGCGAATACTTTCAATGAATTATATCGTGCACAAGAAGACTGCATCGTCAAGGTGCAGTGTTTCCGGTGGAGCAGTTTTGAGCCAAGTGCTGAGTGGAACATCACATTTCGTCAGGTTCGCATACTGTGTGTTGTTAGACTATATACATGCTACCTTCAGACAGGAAGGACATCCAAGTTGTAATAAATTTATACAAATTCCAAAGCAAAGATTTGCTGTTGGGTGATGTAGTCTAACCTGCAATAACTCAGAATACTAGGCTTTTTAAAGAAAGTCATTGTCATCATCACGTAGTCTGCTGGGACGGTTGCATCACGCCAGAATGACCTCGTCAGATAGGCACATCTCCATAGATCAGCGGGTGGGAGGTTGGTTTCAGAGCGAATCTGATCCAGCCACTTGCTTCGTGGGCGACATGGGGACGTTTCCAAGTGTGATCAGGAAGATGTCCAAGAGAGATGTTGATCTGGCTGAAGAAAGTACTGATTCCAATAATTTTAGCATAGGTACAGTAAAGTAGAATTGTATAGCTTTTTGTACATGACAAGGCTGTATCACTGGTGAATGTGTACTATTCACCTAATTATCGCGCTGTGTGCCCTCCTCCCCTTCCTCCTCCTTCCCGTCTTCTTTCCCTTCTCGTACTCTCTGCAAGTATGCAGACGTCACGTACGGTGTGGTTAGACAACCCGTGTGACACCTGCAGCAGCTTGGCGTACCTCTGGGTCCAGCAACATTGCTGCAGCTAGCCCGTAACTCGCACCTGGCGGTTGCCATGGTTCATGCTGTCATAAGTCCCGCTCAGGTATTTCACACGGACAGGCTTACACGCAGGAATAGTGGGCCTGGCGTAACTTATTAGTAGAGAAGAGATACTCATTTCTACGGCGCTCAGGTATGGTACATGTTAATGGGATTAGATTTACTTGCCACGAACACATTTATTCACAAATGGAATGAGTCATGCCTGCCTTTACTCATCAGCCACAGAGTGGGGGTGATCTGAAATGATTTATGCACATTTGTCCCAAAACTGCTCTTTACACCCCTCTGCATCGTCACCTTATCTGAGAAAAATAACAATACAAGAATATGACCGCTAGAAATGAAATTTTCCTTCATTACTAGTGACTAATTATTTAAATTTATAAAACATGCAAAAGGCAGTTGGAACTGTTCACACATATTGCAAGCTGTGTTCAAAATGGCTACATTGGGCATGCATGAACAAGCCGCTGTTTGATTGCTGTGCTGTTCAGAAGACCAAATATTTCAATTAGTTGTTGTTACAGATCATCAGTGCTGTGATTTTTTTCTGAATATTGAAAACGATTTGATAAGAAAAGTAAACAGGTGATAGCACATAAACGTTTATGCTAAGCAAAACCGAGAAGTTATTATCGCAGGTCACCATAGCACAGCTAAGCAAAGTTCATTACTGATACCACAGTGCTATCTGTCCATCCATCCGTTACATTCTAGTATTGTACTAGAATAACTTGACCGATTAGCAAGTAATCCATGCTGTGTAATATCTCGGTAATGAGATACTGGTTGAAGATGGCAAATTCCCTATTCGTCTGTGTATTTGGCAATCCTGTTGGGGGTGAATCCGTTAGAATTTCATCAAGATCTATATAGTGAGAAATCGATTCCAAAGGCTACCATCCAGCATTGATTACTTTATGCATTCAATCATTTTGATATAGTATTGAGTGTGACGGACAGACAGACGCCGGGTCATGTACATGATATACTGCTCTATGCTTGCATCTTTACACAGCACACGTGTCTCGCATGGTAAAAACTGAAATGTGACTGTTAGAATATTAGGATACTGTGATCTGACATCAACAAGCAGTTAACTGCACGTGTTAATAATTGTTTGCAGCCGTCAGTCGCTGCTGCGCAAGTGTACACAAGTCTAGTAAGCCATGTTCTTGCCGACTGTAACTGCAGCTCTTCAGCCGAATTCTTTCTGTATTTCACTGATCTGACTTGTTCGGCAAAGGATGCTTACTTACTGCTCACCAAAGTGTCTGCAGCTGTCGGACTTCAGCACGCCGCATTAACGGTAGAGTTATAGTACGATACATTACGCGTGCCCAAAATCTAGCAGGTAGTCAATTAACTTAATCTGTCACTAGTGGCATGTCGACAGGGGGGGGGCGTGTCTCCCCATATTTCAGGCCGAGGGGGGCAGTCATGCAAAAGTCCCCACGTTTTTGACACACAATGATGCAATAGCAGGTTTTACATGCCAAAGTCTAGGCTTACCGGCTCATGCGTGTAAGAAAGGCAGTTCTGCTACAATAAAATTAGCTCCCAAAATGCACCAAAACTTGCAATTTTGAGCTCAAAAATCTAAAAAATAGCCCCATACGGGACTGACGGTCGACTCCTACTTACTGCCAACTTCAAAGTCACGTGACATAAAAACTAGGACAAAAATAAAAAAAATCCAGCCCCAATAAGCTTTAGGTATTGTGCCTTAATTCAGGAATCCGTGGTCATTTGCCAGCCACCATTATGAATGGGGGAGGAGATAACGTTGGAAAATGGTCGAATTTTCGACTTTCAAGGGCTCATGACCTTGACCTTGGATGGGGTCATACAGCATGTAGGTCATGCATCGCTCATCGACCTGTACCTACATAGCAAATTGCCTTGAGATCGGTAGAACAATTTTGTGAGAATCACAACTGTCGTTACTGCCAAGTTCAAAGTCCCCAGCCCCCATTGTAAAGGGGGGAGGAGATAGCCTTTGAAAATGGCCGAATTTCCGACTTTCAACGGCTCATGACCTTGACCTTGGATCGGGTCATACTGCATACCCTAATGCACCAGTCATCGATCTCTGCCTACATACCGAATTCCATTAAAATCAAAGAAACTTTTTGTGGACTGCTACTTACTGCCAACTTCAAACACAAAAACTAGGACAAAAATCAAAAATCTGGCCCTGATAAGCTTTAGGTATTGTGCCCTAGTTTAAGATTCCGTGGTCATTTGCCAGCCCCCATTACAACAACAACAATAATGGTTTATTGGGTATAGCAGCTCAATGCTGGATTGTACATGAGACGTTAAAACATTAAAACATTAACATTAACAAAACATTATAAATGGGGGAGGAGATAGCCTTTGAAAATGGCTGAATTTCCGACTTCAAAGGGCTCGTGAATTTCCGACTTTCAAGGGCCTGTGACCTTGACTTTGACCTTGGATCTGGTCATACTGCATACTGTCATGCATCAGTCATCGACCTCTACCTACATACCGAATTTCATTGAAGTTGAAGTAACTTTATGTGGACGGACGGAGGGACATTTGAGACCCACTAATGTAATGAGGTCGACTCCGAGGCGTCAACCTAAAAAATTATGGAGATGGGGCACCCCAACCTCCTCAGCGCCTTGTTTCTCGCACTGGCCATGATTCTTCCCTCACTATTTAAACTGTGGATATGCCCTGTCTGTCACGCAGAAACAAAAACAAAGAATAAGTAAACGAAAAAACTAGAAACAAAAAACGATACTGCTCAGACGTTAGTCAGGATGAGTCAACAGAAACAATGCGGAGTGGGGAAGAGAGTGTATGGTAAGAAGAGTTTGTGAAACATCGAGATATTAAGTTGGGAGTGACGGATATACACATGCAGATGTTGTAGATTCCCTTCAGTGCTTTGACACTGTTAGTAACTTGGGTGAGGCATCCGGCCTGAAAAACTACTCCACAAATGCATGCAAAAGGTTTACTGTTGGGACAGTGAGAGGCAGCCAACCTGGAGTAACTCTGTAAAACTAAATAGTGGTATTATATTGACCATGATTAAGACAGAAGCTCGTATTGTTTAGTATTAATAGTTCCCGGCAATAATGTTATTTTGGTTGTTGTGTTCACAGGTAACTGGGATACAGTTACTGAATGAGTCAACGGTAAACATCGAGCTTCAGTCGACGTCGATAGCTCTGTTTGTCTGGCTGGATGCTGTCGGGTTTTCTGGTCGGTTTTCTGACAACGGTTTCCTGATGGTGAAGCCGAATGTCAGTGTAATATTTCATTCATGGACAAAGATAGAGAATTTAGATCGGTTTGAGAGCAGTCTTTTACTTCACACATTGACTGATGTGTCTTCATGACAACAAGATATGTACGTCACAACGTGATCTGCTCATTTGTGTGATGAAAACAACATATTAGACGATGCGGCAGCATCGTAGCCAAGAATTAAAAGAGATGCTACCAGCACTAGTCTTAAGTATAGCGATTAGGGCTGAATTTTGGCGACCCCTTGAGAAACGAGGAAAGGCAGAATGGATCAAATATTAGTATCAGTGTGCTGTCCTCCACAGAATGAACACATAGACATCAAAAAAGTTGCAAATAGTGTTGGGGTTACTTTAAAAAGACGTCAAAAACGCCCAAAAATTCATGTTCTTCTGCTTCTTCTTCGTCACACCTTTTTTGTCCAGGAAGTTTCTCGGCAACTACTACATACATCAGCATAAGTAATATACCGCTGGAACCGCTATGACCCGTAGATGAAACTTTTGTGAGATTGGTTGATATTGTGTCTGCTGCAAACTTTCTGTCCATTAAACCAGGAGGCAGCCAAGAACATATTTCTGTAATCACTAATAGTTTTTAAAAATGATTTTGCTTTCATATTCCAATTGCAGCATAAAGGGTACTGAAATTCTTGGCTCTATTTTACATCTTTCTCTTTTACGACCGGCCATTTTGTAGGCCTATGTGTGTAATGTGGAAGAAAACTTATTATTTTCCACTTTAATTCTTGGCTCAGTTTTCAACGACTATGTCGTCTTTTATGGGGATAGCCAACTTGCACTACCACATCAGAACTGTATAGTAGAAAAACTAGAATATTGGCAGTTAACGTGTCAATTCCCAACTTGATGGTCGCCTGGCGTGGTTTAGTTTTGACCATGGCAACTCCACTAATGAGTAACTAGATGGCTGTATCGTGTTGAATGAACACAAGACAGTATTCGCCAAAAACGCAAAAATTTATCACAAAATTTCAACGTCTCTACTTCAGGAAGCCATAACTACGCAGTGATTACAGGTCACTGGAAATTCACTACCAAGGTATCCCTCTGCAGGATGTTCAGTTTCCATTTTTTACCATTAGAATCAATTCAAAATCATTCCATCATACTCTCCATACAAGAAACTGACCCAAATTTTCGGCAATGTCCGATGTCTGATAGTGGCTAAACCAAGTATGCCACTGTGCTGCCTGGCTGACCGACAATGGAATAACACCAGGCCTGAATTGGTACTGTATTATAAATAAGCAACACTGTAGATAACGCGGATATCACTCAGTCGCAGGCAAGTGACACTATGCATCGTCGAATGCGGGGAGGAAACAGCTTGTGCACAGATAGGTGACTGCTTCGAGCCGAATACTGTATTGTGGGCATTCCACACAATACAGCCATCTTTAATCTCAAAACGTGGTAAGAAAAGGTGTTATGTGCGGTAACATCTCAAACTGATGCAGTGGTCACAGGCAAACCCTAAGGTGACAGCATCTGACAGCAAACAACGTTGTAATTATTTGTCAAGAAATGAATATTCACAACAAATAACTGGCTGTGACATTACTTTTCCAAGTTGTGAATGAACTGTAGCACCAGCATATGCTACCCTACTGACTAGTCAACAATGAACGACTTTCTTCTACCCAGTTCTACTGCAAATCCAAGAAGACAAGTGTAATACAGAATCACAGCACTGTAGTTTTCAGTGCATCCAAGTTAGAAGACTTCAAACTACGCATTGCAAAATTCACTAAATTGTACAGCAATTATTCTTGCAAGATGCTTTGGTACAGGAAAAAGCTGAGCAAGGATTGCTATCAGCAGGCAAACACTCGCCCAATGCAACCATAACAAAACCATACAGTAACAACAACAACAACAGACCCAATAAAAACCGCAGCAACTAATCCAACTAACACAGAATGTCACTCAAGAGGCAATGACCGCACAACAGATTATAACACACGTACAACTAGATTGTCTTCAAACAGCTGCCATTACCTGAGTAATACCATTAAAATTCAGCAGCAGCCTGCTAAGCTCAACTTGCATCTAAGATGGATCTTATATAACGGGCCCAATTTACAAAAAAAAAATCTTAGGAAAAATCCTACGTTTATCATAAAGTTTATCTTCAGTTATAAAGTTAAGATTTTAAT
>Ga0209363_1001579_pt1 | contig 11083 bp, 10 predicted proteins | sample WorMetexBAHAMAS3_FD_187385 | JGI IMG/M metagenome (GOLD analysis project Ga0209363, IMG submission 187385) | Marine gutless worms symbiont microbial communities from Max Planck institute for Marine Microbiology, Germany - Inanidrilus exumae... | ecosystem: Host-associated > Annelida > Digestive... | reverse complement strand
GCGACAGACCTCGAGAACCGTCTGCCCCTGCGCAAGAAGCACGTCCGCTTCACGCATCAGGTTGATGATCTGCTCGACCGAAAACCGCTTCCTCGGCATCTCAATGCCCCCTCTCCTCAGGACCCAGATGCCAAGCTTCCCTGCCAATTCATCTGGATCGGGTTAAGGGGGGCGGGCCACACCGGAGAGCTTCGGTCGCGCGCTTATGGAGGCGCTCGCCTCTGGTGTTCCGATCGTGGGCTACAGCCACGGTGGCGCACGCGAAGCAGCTTTCCACCTTCTTCCCGAGGGCGCCGTCGAACCGCTTGCCGATGGCCGGTTCCGTGAGGTGATCCTAGCCTTCCTGCGTAAGCCGCCGGCCGTCCCGGACATTCCGGCAAGCTTCGGTCTCGAAGCGATGACCGCTTCGATCCTCGGCGTCTACAAGGAGTTGGGCCTGACAGCGCTCAATTAGGTCGCGCTAAAACAGGGGCCGGTCGAACTCGCCGACGAAATTGACGAAGCGGCGCGGATAGGGGGTCGTGCTTCGTATCGATACGCCGTGCACCGACCAAGCGCTGTTGAGGAGCAGCACGAGCGTGTTGGCTCGATAGGGAACCCGATAGGCCTCCTGCAGGGACTCGGCTCGAGGCCACTTGGTGTCTTCCGCGGAAGGCGGCTGCGTTCTCTTATAGATGATGAGATCTCCGCCGCCTTCGTCCAGGGGATCGCCGAAGTAGAGCATGCCGGCGAAGAGCTTATCGGCATTGTCCGTGTGCGCCCTCGTCACCGCGCTGGGCTTCTTGGCCGGCGTGTTGATGGCGAGAAGCGCATCGAGCGCGATGTCTGCGTCCCGGTCGATCCATCGGCCCCCCACGCGAAGCCCGTCCAATGGCACGCCGGGAAGGGCCTGCTCCAGGTGGCTGCCGAACACGTGCCGCACATCCGAGAAGAAGGCTTCGCCGGTATGGCGCTCCAGAAAGGTCCGCCAAACAACCGGTGGGGAGCCAAGCTCCCGTGCCACGGCATAGGGAATGTTGGCGCGCGCGTTGCTCCGCCGAAGACGACGCAACCACAGGCCGAACTCGCGATGCTCGGGCAGCAGCCGTCGGCCCTCCTTTAGGGCCGAGCGGAAGTCATCGAGACTCGGGAAACTCGCGGCCAATTCCTCATAGAGCGGGAGCGGCAAGGCCTCTTCGATCACCAGCCACGGAAAGGGCTCCGCGTAGTGCCGACCGCTGTCTGCCCGATCAAGAACGCCTTGGCAAAGGCTCATCGCGCGAATCCCGAAAACGACATCAGAGGCAAGTGCCCTGCCCCTATGGCACCGCGCCTACAACTGACACCGGTCCCACGGTCGCCTCAACGTCAACACACCATCAGCCGCCTCGGTCTAACCAAGGACAACCTGTCGAGGCTCCACAGCTAGCCCCAGAACGCAATCAAATCGTGCGCCGTTTCCGCCTGTTTTACGAGGAGCACTGACTCATTGGCCGTGTCATACTCGAAGATAGGCGGCATATAGCGACTGTTGTAGCGTGACCACATACTTATCGTGTAGGCACCGACGTCGTGTACGACGATTTTGTGGTCCTCTGTTGGTATTTCGGATAGCCGAATTTCGCCGATAATGTCGCCGGCAAAGCAAAGCGGGCCAGCAATCCGGACTGTATGCTGACCCTCCATAATAAACGAGTCAGTGGTCTGGTCGTATATGGATATTTCGTGGTGCCAGTCGTCCGGGCGATAACATTTACGCAAAAACATGTCCGCACCCAGATGCGAGATCACGGTGATGATTCCGGCGGCTGGTTTTACATATTCGATATTGGACACAGCCCAAGCCGAGTTGGCTGTTAAGTGGCGACCAAACTCGGTGAATAGCCGCGGACCGTTACCTTCACCGCGCCAATGAGGAAGTCTAGAGAAGAGTACAGACGCATAAGTACCGAAAGAAGGGCAGTTATCGTCGAAGTGATAGGAAACTGGAAGCCCACCACCTAGATCAATATTTCTTATGGGCTCACGTCGAGCAAGGTTGATGTGCTGGATTAGCCGGTCGACTTCAGCCGCACCGTCTACCAGCATATCGATCGAGCAACCTTGGGAACCAATGTGGAAATGGACAGAGTTAAGCCAGGGAAATTGCTCGTAACAACTGACGATTCGGTCTTTTTGCTCCTTTATTGGCACGCCGAATTTCGAGTACTCTCCGGCAACACCGGTTGCGCTGATTGTTCCCGAACCCACCTGCGGGTTCACGCGCAAGCCGACGGATGGATGGTCGCCGGCAACCCGGCGATCGAGTATGGCTGCAATCCGCTCCAATTCGTCGAAGTTGTCTGCGTTGACATAGCACCCCAATGAAATGGCGTACTCGATCTCGTTGCGAGTCTTTGCCGGAGAATCGAACACAACGCTCGCCGGGGCAAAGCCGGTTGCGAGCGCGATTTCCAACTCGCCATGCGAGGCAACTTCGGCGCCAAATCCCGCAGCACAGAAGTGACGCAGGAGGTGCGGAAACGGCAAGGCCTTCACCGCTATGATGTGCCGGGCACTCTTGGGAAAAGCCGCTCGACAATCTTCCATCTTGCTCACCAGATGAGCCTTGGAGAAAAAGATCGCGGCGGTGTGGTCGCTGCCCAAGAGCCCTTCATGACGAGCGCGGAGGAGGTATTTGGATACCTCACTCGGGCTTGGCCTCGTTTGCATTTTGACCCGCTCCCCTTTGGTCCCTCACGGATCAAGAGAGTCCCGGGTTACATACAGCCTCCGCGGCCTCGACGGTAGCGGGCGAACGGCGGAGCTGGTCGGGGTTTCGGTGGTGCCGTGAACGGCGTTCGGGCGTCGCAGCCATCCCGTTCATGGGCACGGGCTCAAGGCCCGACCTCACGGCCCAAAAGCCAAGAACGCCACCGCGAGTGGGATGGCGTTCTTGGGTTTGGTTGCGGGGACCTGCAACCACCGAGAATTGAGATTGTGCGTCGCGATCTAGAAAGGCCCCCTCACCCAAGTCAGGAGCGGCATCGAAACCCTGTTCGTCAGTTCGAATGGTCGCCTGCGTGCGGGAAGATGCACCCCCCTGCACAACTGGGTCCGTGGTTCTAGAACGGATGATGGATGACTAATGAAGAACTCGCGAGCACGACCGGCGTTACTTCGGTCGGTGCCTACGGTGCACACGAAGGACGTGGACGCCGAAACCTCGCGTCGCCATCGGACCGCGACATGGCCCCTGACCCTGGTAAGACGTCCGGGCTAGCGGCCGAACGGATAGGGCCCGGTCCGGAATCCCCATGCGACTCCGGACCGGGCAGGAAGACCGCGGGAAACGGGAGGTGAACCCACGGTCGGTGCTGACGTCGTTCAGGTTCCGAAGCCGATCTCGTAGGTCAGGAGCACGCCGAATATGTGGCTGTCGATTTCCTGGGCGCGGTCGTACTTGTATCCCACGTCGGCGGTGACGCCGAAGTCGAAGGCGTAGCCCGCCGATGCCTGAAACGCGTAGTCGGTGCGGTCCGAGCCGTCCGGGTTTTCGACGAACTTGCCGGTGTACGACAGCGCCAGGTTCCAGTTCTGATACTCGAGCAGTCCCGCGGCCGTCAGGTAGTCGCGGTCCTCGTCCTTGGTACCTTCGGCGTTCCAGAAGCGCACGTATTCGAGGAGCGGCGTCACGGTGATGTCCTCGTCCACCTCCAACGCCCACTCGCCGGCCGCGGCGAAGCGATACTCGTCCTCGGTTTCGCTATCGGGAAGCTCGTTGCCGTCGTCGTCATTGATCCGATCGACGGCCTGACGGGCGCCACCGATGTGGTAGCGGAATCCGGGAAGCGCCGCGATCTCCTCGCCATCGATGGCCACCGCAAACGATTCCAGGCTCTCGGTATTGCTGGGGCCACCGTCATCCAAATCCAACCGCCCGCGTTCGGTGCCGAACGAATCGCTCAAGGCCGAGGTATCGGAGAAGAAGACGCTGGCCGAGAGCGTATGTGCGCCGTACGCATCGTCCTCCAGGAACGTAACGCCGCCGCCGACCCCCACGCGCTCGGCGAGTTCGATGTCATCCTCGCCGATGTCGGTCCCGTAGATCCCGGGCGCGGCGTCCCAAGCAATAGCGAAGTTGGGACCGAACTTGCCGCCGTAGACGAACCACCAATCGCTCTCGTAATTGAGGTTTAGCCCTTCGACGAAGACGCCGTGTTCACAGAAATAGCAGTCCTCGCCCGGCTTGGTTTCCCCCGTCTGCTCCATGGTGAAATGCACATTGAGGAACAGCGGTTCGGCGAAATAGGTGTTGACGTCGAGCTCCGTCAACGTCGTCAGGTTGTTGAGTTCCGCATCTTCGTCGTCGGAGTCGAACGTATTGTCATTCTGGATTTCGACGACCAGTTCAGCTTCGATCCGCGGCGGCCAGTACAGCCCTTCATCGTCGGCATGGACAGCAGGCGCGGCAGAGGCGGCAATCACCCCCGCTGTCGCGCACAGCATGATTTTGCTTGTTCTCATTTTCCTGGTCCCCCGTATTCCTGTGTGGTGACGGTTTCCCGACTTCGGGTCGACGTGGTTTTCTTTCGCTATCAACCACGGTCATGCATGGTCATGAGGCTGCCTGCCCCGGCTCCATGTCGGAGCGGAGGCGATCGAGCCAAGCGACCTCCCATTCGAAGCGCTGGATTTCGTGGTGCAGCCACCATTCCGAACCAATCGGCCGCGCCGGCCGTTCCGCCGACCGCCTGCGCAAGTCCTCAAGACCGTCGCGGCAGGTTCGGGCAAGCTCGCTGACCTGGATCGGTCTCTCGGTGGGATCGAGGCAATGGAGGAACGGAGAGCTTCACGGCCATACAGGTGCGACCCAACCCGCCCCATTGACTAGGCACCGACCTGCGAAGCAAATCGCACACCACATGCCGACCGCATTCGGTGATGTCGAACGCGATCGTGCGATCCGCTCCCTGCCCTTGCTCCGCGCGAAGCAGCCCAGTGTTCATGGCATCCACCACGCAGCCGACGATCACGTCGGTGGTTGGCTGCCATTCCTGCGGCGCCATCTCCCTGGCCGCGGCGATGATATCGCCGAGCGACGCGCTTCCCTGGTGGACGACACCCAGGACCGTCAGGAGAACCACGCCCCTGGAGTCGAGGGACGCGGTTGATGGAGGCGGCTGACGCAAAGTTGACCTTCCTGAGATCATATATGCGAATGAGAATCATTAGCATATTCTTCTCGCACAACAGCCAGGGAGGATCAGGGAAAATCACCAATGCGACGCATTCGCAATTTTTGCTTTACAGGAAGGCCGGGGCGTTCCTATGGTTTCAGTATGAGGGACAATTACACCAGCAAAGGGACGATTCGATCGCCCCTCCGGCGTGTCCGCCGGGGCGATGCGGGGAACCAGAGGATGATCGGCGGTCCGTCACGACGCCGATCGCCAGGGGCAGAGCGAGCCCCGCGTTTTGTGCATACCACCCGTGCGTTTTTTAATACCCACAAAAAATTTACACCCTTTGTGCGGCGCGATATCTTGTGGATGCGTCTCGTTTGCGACTGGCTGTGGCGCGATCGTTGCGGGCGCGACGGGCTCGGGAGGTCTCGGGGTTTGGGAACGGGTCAATCGACCATCGAACGCGGAAGAAGCGGCCGTAGAGCCGCCCGTCATCTCGTTTCCGTACGTCAGTCCCCCGCACCTCAGTCGATTGAGTTTTCTGTGAAAAGCCCCGGTTAGCGGACCTGGGACACCGGTGTCCTTGGGGGCCTTCGCCGGCATGGACCCATCGGGAAGTCCCTTGTCGGCAAGACCCAGTGTGGTGGATCGGAAGTTCGCATGATGTTTCCCAATGCCGTGTTTGCGAACTACCGATCCGTCAACCACACTAGAATCAATAAGTTATCTAGTGTCCACTTGAATCCGAAGTTCGAAAAGGGCCGACCCCAAGTCCGTCGAACTTCGGATTAGGGACACAAGGGTGGGGAGGAACATGGTGGACGGCTTTCCCCTGGTCCAAGCGGGTGACGGCGAGCGGGTGAAGATCCTCGCCGTGGACGGCGGAGAGGGCGCCCACCGAAAGCTGACGGGGCTCGGCTTGGCCCCCGGCCAACGGGTGGAGATCGTCACTCGGCAGCCTGGCGGCCCGGTGCTGGTGGCGGTCGGCGGGTCGCGCATCGCCGTCGGCTTCGGATTGGCGCTGAAGGTGCGGGTCGTGTCGACGGAGGATGGGGCGCAGGAGGGGGAAACAGGGGCATGAAACTGTCCGAGTTAAGCGTCAACGACGCCGCCACGGTGGTGGGCTTCAACGCTGGCAGCGACGGGTATCGGGCGCGCCTCCTGGCCATGGGGCTGACGCCGGGAACGCGGTTCACGCTGAAGCGTCTGGCGCCGCTCGGCGATCCGGTGGAGATCGAGGTTCGGGGGTTTTCGCTCACCCTGCGCAAGATCGAGGCGGATGCGATCCGGGTCCAGCGCGAAGACATCCAACGAGACGACGGCTAACGAGAGTACGGGGAGGGGACAGGCGAATGACAACAACGGCCATCGCCCTGGTGGGCAACCCCAACTGCGGCAAGACCACGCTGTTCAATATCCTGACCGGTACCCGTCAGAAGGCGGGCAACTGGCCGGGCGTCACCGTCGAGAAGAAATCCGGTCTGCTCGAACACCAGCAAACGTCGGCGGAGGTGGTGGATCTGCCCGGGGTTTACGCGCTCAGCAGCCCCGACGCCGACAGCGCCCTCGACGAGCGCATCGCCCAGTCCTTTCTGTCGTCCGGCGGGGCCGGCCTGATCGTCAACATCGTCGATGCCTCCAACCTGGAACGGAACCTCTACCTGACGGCCCAGCTTCTGGAGATGCGGCTGCCCATGGTGGTGGCCCTCAACATGATGGACGTGGCCAAGGACCGCCAACTGCGGATCGACGTGGATCGCCTCGCCCGCCGGCTCGGATGCCCGGTGGTGCCCATCGTGGCCACCAAGAAGCACGGCATCGAGGCCCTGAAATCGGAGATCCTCGAGGCCGTCAAGCGACCGGCGATTTCGCCCGTCCACATCCAGTACCCTTCTGCTATCGAGGACGCGGTGCGCGAGCTGTCGTCGCACATGGACGCCGTCGAAGACCCGCGGTGGCTCGCCCTCCGGCTGCTCGAAGGCGATGCCGAGGCGCTGCGCCTGGCGCCCCCGGGGGCGACGGCGGCGCTGGCGACGTTGCGGGAGAAGATCCACGATCACGGCGGCGAAGACGCGGACATCCTGATCGCCGCCGGGCGGTACTCGTGGGTTCACGCGGTGGTCGGCAGCGCGCTCACCCGGGTCGGCGAGGCGGGTCGGACCCTTTCGGACCGCATCGACCGGGTGGTGCTGAACCGCGCGCTGGGCATCCCGATCTTCTTCGTCGTCATGTACGCCATGTTCATGTTCACCATCAACATCGGCGGCACCTTCATCGATTTCTTCGACATCCTGTTCGGCACCGTGTTGGTGGACGGGGCCGGCGCGGCCCTCGCCGCCATCGGCAGCCCCGACTGGCTGACCACGCTGCTCGCCAGCGGTGTGGGCGGCGGCATCCAGACCGTCGCCACGTTCATTCCCGTCATCGGGTTCCTGTTCCTGTTTCTCTCGGTGCTTGAGGACTCCGGCTACATGGCGCGCGCTGCCTTCGTCATGGACCGGTTCATGCGCGGCGTGGGCTTGCCGGGAAAATCGTTCGTGCCGCTGATCGTCGGCTTCGGCTGCAACGTGCCGGCAATCATGGCGGCGCGCACGCTGGAGAACCAGCGCGACCGGACGATGACCATGATGATGGCGCCGTTCATGTCCTGTGGCGCGCGGCTGCCGGTCTATGCCCTGTTCGCAGCCGCCTTCTTCCCCATCGGCGGGCAGAACCTGGTGTTCGGGCTCTACCTCATCGGCATCGCGGTGGCCGTGCTGACCGGGCTTGCCCTCAAGAACACCCTGCTCCAGGGCGAAACGTCGCCCTTCGTCATGGAGCTGCCGCCCTATCACATGCCAACTCTGGGCAGCGTCCTGATGCGCACCTGGGATCGCCTCAAGACGTTCATGTGGCGCGCCGGCAAGGTGATCGTCGGTGTGGTGGTGGTGATCGCGTTCCTCAATTCGTGGGGCACCGACGGCAGCTTCGGTAACGAGGACAGCGATAAATCGGCCCTCGCCTCCATCGGCCGCGCGATGGTGCCGGTGTTCGAGCCCATGGGCATCACCGAAGACAATTGGCCGGCCACGGTGGGCATTTTCACCGGCCTGCTGGCCAAGGAAGCGGTGGTGGGCACGCTCGATGCGCTCTACACCAGCCTCGCGGAGAGCGACGCGGCGGCCGATGGCGTGGCAGAGGAAGAGGCCGGGTTCGATTTCTGGGGCGGGATCGAGGAGGCCTTCGCCACCATCCCCGCTAACCTCGCCGACGCCGCGGGCACCTTCGCCGACCCGCTGGGGCTCGACGTGGGCGAGGTCAGCTCCATAGATGCCGCGGCGGAAGAACAGGAGGTCGCCGCCGGAACCTACGCTGCCATGGCGGCACGCTTCGACGGCGCGGCGGGGGCCTTCGCCTATCTGCTGCTGGTGCTGCTGTACATGCCGTGTGTCGCGGCCATCGCCGCCGTCTACCGTGAAACCAACGTGGAATGGACCCTGTTCGTTTGCGCCTGGACCACGATGGTGGGCTATGCGGGATCGGTGTTGTTCTACCAGGTGGCCACCTTTACCCGCGACCCGACGGCGTCGACGCTTTGGATCGTTGGTATGGTGACGCTCCTCGGCGCCGCCGTCGCCGCCATGCGGTACCTGGGTCAACGAACCGCCCTGGCGCGGCCCGTGATCGTGCCGGGAACGTGACGATGGCAACGGAACGGCGCAAGGGAATGCGGCCATGCTGATGGACCTTAAGAGCTATCTGGAGGTCCGCAACAGCGCGTCGCTGACCGAGATCTCCCGCCATTTCGCCACCGACCCCGACGCCCTGCGTCCGATGCTGGACCACTGGATCCGCAAGGGCAGAGTGCGGCGATCGGCAAGGTCCAACTGCGGCGGCTGCTGCGCGTGCGCGCCGGCAGACGTGGAATTCTACGAATGGGCCGAGCCGTCGCCGGCGGCGAAGCCGAAACCCGGTTCATCGCACGAATAGAGCCTTTTCCGATCATATTGAATCTTTCTGATGGCCTCGCGGCGAGTCGATCCGCCAGGCGCCCGGCGCAGCGCGATGCGGGGTCATCGGGCAAGCCGGGCAACGCCGCGGGGGACCGCCGCGGGCCATCCCTGCGGGACCGGGCCTTTCAGCCCTGGGGTTCGTCGGCCGCCTCGACCGTAGCCCCACCACGCTCATCGGCGCCCTCCTGCCCCAGGACCGAAAGGCCACGGTCAGAACTGGTTCAATATGATCGGAAAAGGCTCTAGAGCCCATTCAAGGTAGCTGCGCGCCGACCTTTACTCTGCGTCCGGTTGCTTCTGCGGTGCGGCATCCGCCAACGCCGGGGTCGCAATACACGCGATGTGGATCCGCGCTATCGTCGGATAGGGGTCCATATCCACGCCGAAACGCAGGTTGTTGAGCACCTGTCCGGTGAGGCAGAGGTCGGCGAGACCCAGCACATCGCCGTGACAGAAACGCCCGGTTTCGGGCTCGGATGCGAGGCGCGTTTCCAGCGGGCCGAAGGTCTCCGCCGCCCAGTGCTGGAACCACGCCGCGGTCTTCGCCTCGGTGGCACCGAACTCGGTTTCCAGATACCGGAGGACCCGCGGGTTGTTGATGGGGTGGATGTCGAGCGCCACCGCGTGGGCGAGGGAGCGAACCCGCGCCCGGCCCCAAGGATCGGCGGGCAGCAGCGGCGGTTCGGGGATGGTCTCGTCGAGCCACTCGATGATCGCCAGCGACTGGTTGAGAGGACCGTGCGGCGTGTCGAGGGTCGGGACCAAGCCCTGAGGATTGAGCCGCAGGAACCGTGTCCATCCGTGAGGCGGCGCAGGCAACGTTCGCTCGCGTCGACGAAGTGCGGTCCTTGGCACCGGCACAGCGCGGAAGCTGGCTGGCGGCGCTGCGCGCGTTCGAAGCCCGCCTACACTGGCACTGCCATTTCATCCAGAAACTGGAGGACGAACCGGCGCTGGAACTCCGTAATCAACATCGAGCCTACGACGCCTTGAGGACGGAAACGATCGACATCGCCCTGTTCGATGCTTGGGCACGCGGCGAAACCGGGTTTCCGTTCGTTGACGCGTGCATGCGGGCCTTGGTTCAGGCGGGCTGGATCAACTTCCGCATGCGCGCGATGCTCGCATCGTTCGCCGCCTATCACCTGTGGCTTCACTGGCGCGAGCCGGCTTTGCACCTGGCAAGGTTGTTCGTCGACTACGAACCGGGCATCCACTTCCCGCAGATGCAGTTGCAGAGCGGGACCACGGGCATCAACACGCCGCGCATCTACAATCCCGTGAAGCAATCCCATGACCAGGATCCGGACGGAGAATTCATTCGGCGCTTTGTTCCGGAACTGGCCGGCGTTCCGACCGCCTCCATCCACGAACCGTGGACCATGCCCCAGACCGTGCAAGATCGTTCCGGCTGCCGCATTGGGGCGACATATCCGGCGCCCATCGTCGATCATCTCGCCGCCGCTCGACAGGCGCGCGAACGGATCTGGGCCGTGCGACGGGGCGCGGCCTACCGCGCCGAAGCCGACGCGATCCAGGACCGCCATGGCAGCCGAAAGAGCGGCTTGCCGCCATCAAATCCGAGCAAGCGTCGTGGTGCCCGGCGCGCCCAACTGGACTTCGGTCTCAAAGATGACAATGCATCGCCAGCGCCGCGATCGTCCCACTAAGATCTGCGCCACGTGCGGTCGGGCGTTCGCCTGGCGACGCCGCTGGTCAAAGGCCTGGGATGAGGTCAGATACTGTTCGGCTAGGTGCCGCCAGTCCCGTTCGACAGGTGGCCAATGATGGCCTGAGCCATGGCGTCGCCAGAGAGGAAGGCCGCCTCGATCTTGCCGCCCAGGTGACCCGCCCCCATGCGTCGCACCAAGTTTTAGGTTAGTCCGTGGTCTGCAGGGAAGGCCTGATGGGGCTGTAGTCCCCACACAACGGAGGCCCGATCAGGCC
>Ga0209363_1001578_pt1 | contig 11087 bp, 11 predicted proteins | sample WorMetexBAHAMAS3_FD_187385 | JGI IMG/M metagenome (GOLD analysis project Ga0209363, IMG submission 187385) | Marine gutless worms symbiont microbial communities from Max Planck institute for Marine Microbiology, Germany - Inanidrilus exumae... | ecosystem: Host-associated > Annelida > Digestive... | reverse complement strand
CCGTCGAACCCTCTTTTTTCCTGCCCGGGATTATCTCCCTGTTCATCATGTGCGTAGGAAATATTAGAAATAATTCTTTGGTAGGCGGACGCGCCCGGGCCGAGTCGAACCCCGGTCACTGAGCGCGTCACGCCCTACTGCACATGGCGGCCGAGTGCGTTAGCCACTCCGCCACGAAGGCAGGTGTTCAGAGTGTTCACTTTGCGGAAATACTATTAACTGCGGTTAACTGTTGTTCTATGTTTTACAAAGAGCAAAACACTGTACATTATAAAGCAGATACTGATTAATACGAATTTACCTATTAAGGACTGTGCACTGAAATGACAAATCATAGTCAAATGGCAATGTTGGCTGAAAAAAGACACAATTTAACACAACACTCGGAAAACGGCAAGGCTAATTCACAAAGTTTAACTGCATAAAGTCAGTTCGCTGCTAACAGTGTACTACTTATACAATGCAGACATTATTATGAACTATAGTGACGTTGACAGTACGGACAGACATTTAGGCATTACACACCCAAGGTGGCGGCTTGGTATAGTGGTAATGCGTTGGTCTCGATCAATGAGGTTAACCTACACTGAGCCCGGTTAGTACAGGGATGGGTGACCGTGTCCGGGTTCAACTTCCAGAGGCGGCACTTTAACCAAACACCCAGGTTGACTCAGCCTTCTACCCTCAGTGGGATGGCAAAATGAGTACCAGACAAAGGACGGTGATGCTTTGCAGCTGAGGAGTAAAGGCAGGCATATGGTGTAATTTGCAGGTAAAACTGTGTGATCCATGTCTGAGCGCATTAGAGGTAGTTACGACGATGCACTATACAAATCGACGTATACTTTACTTTACTTAACAGGTGTTATAAATGGGTATATGGGTATCCAATTTCAAATCTTATAACAATTTACTTACTTAGTGATAGGTATAATATCAAACTGCAATCACTCTTAAGTGAATGCCAATTTACGAAATATGTGACTCACTTATTTTTAAAAATACACGTAACTCGACAAAATTTGGTATATTTACAAAATTTTGATGCAGCTCAGTAGCAAACAGATACTCAGGCAATGGGTAAGTGACATGGGTAGGCCTATTCCGGGTATCCAAGAACTCATTCCAAGACATATGCTTAGCCAACAGACAACAAAGTGTATGAACAGCTGTTACATCTGCACCTAAGTTAAAGGTTATGCACAACGAGATGCTATATGTGGGAAGAAATGGTACACATATGAAAACAACTATTAGCATATATTACAATCACAATGCTTCTGTGCAAGAATGGACCACTCTCAGCTGCATCCCAACTGTCATCTAGGACTAACAGCCAAAGTCGCCCCTCTTCATTACTGCATCAGCTCGACATATTGGACATGTTCGATTTTCCTGCAACGTGCAGTAAACACATTATTCATTTATTTCAAACACAAAATATGATTAACTAGTTGGTTTAATCTTTTCAAGTTTAAGCAGTTCCCTTGCTGTATATAGTAATCATTTTTTTGCAAAAAAGTATATATCTAGTTTCAAATAAGAGGTTTGGCTACCGCCAAGAGAAGACCCGTGTGATCAGTTGAAATGTTGTCCTACTGTTGTACAAATAATGCACACAGATCCCCCATTGCAGTATAGCTCAACCATCACACAGCAAGCATGTGATGCTCCATGTCACATATATGTAATGCTGAAGTGAGCCAAGCAGTTGTCTTCAACAGACTTCCATACAACTGTGTTGATGTCAACGGGACCAGATTTTGATCAACAAACTTCAACTATCACCAAATTCGTTGATGACACCACATAGTCCTCTGCCAGTGCATCGACGTGGACGCGGACGGACACAAACTTTCGGCAGTAAGGCATCTGAGCTGGAGACTTCTTAACCGGCCGAAAAAACGCCGTTTTTACCTACCTCACCTGCATTTGGCGCCACCATTACGGGCGATGCCATCGGAATTTCATACAGATCTTATGCATCATAAAACTAGAGTACCGGAAATATCGTGCAGCGCTGTTTTTGACATCCTACATTTAGCCATTTTAATATAGTACTGGCTAGTGACAGACACACGGATGGACATGCGACGACAGCAAATACTGTGCTAGCATGGTGTCGCATGGGTAAAAATTAGAGAACGGCCGATTCGGGTAAAACAGCAGATGTCCGATGTTCCGATATTGAAACGATAAAATTCAGATGTCCAATTCCGACGTTTAGTTGTTTACCCGAATTGAACTATGACATTCTTTTCCTAAGTGTGTATGCATGTTGTTTCATTTGCGAACGATATAACTGACAATTAAAAGCATATTGCAAACCTTGTTTGTTGTTTTTCGGGCACACATACACAAACATATACACAATGTATGGCAAAATTAATATATTAATCAAGTGAAAATAATATTAATATCACCAGTCCGGAAATGCGTAATACCAAAAGTAAACATAAATGGAAACTAAAATAATGCGATAAAGTAAGTAGGCCTAAATGGTCCAGCAGTTCTTTGCCACTGTGATGATGGGCATGTTGTGCTTGACAAACAGAAGCATGGCGGCCCGATTAACGGTGGCTGATTCTATGTCGTGGGTTGTTTCATTAGGATGCAACACCATCTGATGAACGCTTATGAAGAAAAGGCAAGCATGGTGTAACATATCAAACACTATTGATGTGGAACATCCTATTGTCAAACTACTTGGAATACATTTGCAATAGACATGTACAGTTCAATTTCTACCCTTTTCAACAGACAACAAAAGGGTTGCTACATAGTACCAGTAATTACATAAAGCACAATTTGACAAAAACACTCATGTTACCTTCAGCCACTGGTCAATGCACTTGGCATGAAACTCATGAGCGCAAGGCAGCACACGAACAAGTTGATGTGCATCAAAATCGTACATGCAGACGACGCACAGAGTCTGCGCATCACCCTCGGATTGCTGACTAAAGCTGTACGACAGCAGCTGGTCAATGTCGCACTGCGTTAGACCGCGTGGAGTGTCTGCAAGACTCTCAGCAAGATTCAGCAAAGCCTGTTACCATCACCAACACACAATCTTCAATTCTTCATACTTGTCAAACCTCCAACCACATCACCGTGCAGTCCGCATTGTTTAAACAGACTATTCAAATACTGGAATGCAGCAAACCATTGCATACTGAAATAGGTGCATTCGTAAGGTATACTAAAAAATGTGCATTTTGGCTCACCCTGTACACTAACAAATGTCGCAGCATCAACAGTAACGCTGTACAGTAATGGTGACATAAAATAATAGGCTGTGCCTTCTGCCATAAATCACACATACACATTTCATTTTTCATAGTACAGATAGGGTGAAGAGACATCACACTAATCTATGGTCATGATACGATCTGCACGTGGAAGGGCATGATGTGGTACTTTGCGAAGTTACCTGGTAAAGATATGTCATGTTATTTAAACAAAACTGAATCAGTTGGTTTCATAAAAGTTTATTGCTAGTGCCAGATTGGTGATCTGACTGCAAGTGCTGCAAAACGTTTACATCTCCTTGCCTTACACCATGGCGGCCACAACAGCCGGCAGAGATAGGAACGAAGAAATTACGTAAATGTCAATCTATGTCTAAACACTCACAATAAAACGTATGCACGCTCGCACACACACACACAAACAACCATTTTAGGGTCATTATTCAGGCTAATTAGTGTTAGCCGGCAACCCAAGTTCAGAACCGAAGGATTTCGTTGCAGCAAAGTTTTACTGCCCACATGTCGACAACGAGCACATTTGGATTAGGCAGAAGATGCCAGTTCTCAATGGTGTTACCTAAACCATCTCTGTACCACAGAGAAACATATGCAGAGAGTACAGAAATAATTTCTGATGACACTTCAATTTCCATTTTCACACACACCAAATTAGCTCAACTCATACAGTGAGACTGTTCTGATATCAGTAAGTCAGAAACATACAATCAAACGCTGCTGCCAAACATGTCTGTTGGTGCTATTTTTTTATTGTTGGTGGCATTTGACCTCCAACAATGCAAGAATGTCATGACAGATTTAATATACCACACTGTCAAATTATGAAATCTAAACAGGACCATATGTGACAACTTCATCGCAGTCCATACATATTTTTACTACACCATAAACTCTAGTACCTCATAATTTTCAACTTCAGGTGCATTTGAATTTACATCACGAACAGCACCAGATGATGGTTGTGGATTGCCGAGCATAGCCCTACAACACATACAAACACACCAACTGTCAATCATCAAGTCACCATTATCTACACTATGCTGCAGCTGCAAGTATTAGTCATTTGTATTGAAGTGAACGGGATGATCAGGCAGCAGCAATCATAAGCAGTGGCTGTTGTTATTCTGCAGTGAAGAGGATATCACTTTGCTATTTTACACCCAATATATACACGTATTTATTGACTATCCTCCAAAAATGATGTTGTCATGGTATCTGGCTTTTTATAATCCATCCATTTGCCAGCCATAATTGACAGTTCTAAGACCAATTATAGCTCTAATTATAGTCTAATTATAGCTCCAAGCTGTTTATTTAATACGACGAAGGCCAGCTGAGCACCAGCTGTATGAAGCTGGTTCTCGAACGTGCTGTTTGTTATTCGTCAATGGGTTTACTGCAAGCCAATGAGGTATAAATATTCTATAACTGCAATGCGGAAATTCTGTAGCAGATTCACAAATTGGACTTAATGCGCAGTACTTGCCTAGCCATCATATAATTTGTTAAACAAAGCAATTCTCTTATTTGGTATTTTGAAGTACGTGTGTGATATCGTCGTAAAAAGGTTCAAGTTCACCATCTCATCTTCTAATAAGTTCTTGTTTTATATGGATATCTACAGTGGTCACGTATCGATAGCTGGAATTCTGTGTATGTCATGGGCGAGCTGCTTAGTTAGCTTCTGCAAACAGTTCCTCCAAAGCTCCACTGGGTAGCTGTGTTAGTGATGACAAGGCAGCCTACAAAGGATTATCTGCATCCATCAGTGATCAATGGCACAGATGTGGTGTGCGGCTGGGCTACTCGAAGCACCCACCACAAGCATCTACCCAAGCTGCACACATTTCTCTCCGCAAAGCAAGACACGCATTAGACTGCAAGACGCAGAATGTGACATCACTTTATGACTGGTCGATTATCTCGCTTCTAACTGAACTGGCACCGTCGTACTTGCCATCACGCATGAATTCAACATTTAAAATCAACACGTTAAGAAAGGCGGCGTTGTTAAATGCGATAAATAACTGGTCGTCAGTAGCTGACATCTCTGCCAGCAATGGCTGTACATCTAACGAGATCGGTCGCAACTCTCGTATACAAGCACAGCTGAATGTTGTCAAACACACCCAAGGCAACCTTGGGCTTCTCAGATACTGTCACGTCTAATTACTGTCTTCACTGTGTGTGTGTGGGCCCACCAGAAGACCACCCCAGTCGCCCATACTGGCTTTCTTTTTTACAGAGGTTCAGCCTACTTCTGATAAGTAAGGGCTAGCGATATCATCTCTCAGTTTTATCAAAACTGTTAGGCCATTAATGATATCACTGTAACAATATCTGAGCAAAAAAACCGATAAACGAATGGTACAGCCTAAGAACATAATGCTTTTGCCGACACTGTAAGATAGCAAAAATAACACTAACTATAACTAAACTGTAACTAAAAATATCATTACTAAATTAACATAGACTATTCTGACTGTTAAACTTATTCATTACGAATAGGCCTACTACTCTTTTCGTTATAAAGTAGTTTTTCCACCCTTCCTTTTATTGTCCTAATATCAAGTGCTTCATTTTCCAGTCCTGTGTTTTCCATTCTGGAACTTATATGGTCCATCATATTCTGGCCGTACATTTTAAGTCAAGCCATAATAATGACCATAATTATATCTCTAAAGTAGGGCTGTTGTACAATTAAATTTTTAATCGTGTTAATATGCGATTAATTATTTCAATCGCACATTAATCACAGTTTTAATGCACATTTCCTTTGTGTTGTGTTACAGGTGTAGGTGTGTACGGGCCCTAGAGAGTAATGAATGACCAGAGATGTGCGAATGCGGACGTTCCGCCATCGCGGTCCGGTGTCTGCCGTCTAGGCCAGATGCAGCGGACGCGTCCGCAAGCTTTTCATATTTCGCACGTCCACAAACGGACGCTGACTCAACCTTACGTGTAACTGCTATTGAGGATGGCCAGACAATCATGTGTCCTTCTAAAGTAGCACTCTCACCACTGCAGCCGTGTGCAAGTTTTGGTTGTAATGCACGCAGCCGACGACTGCAATCGAACGTGTGCAAAAGCGGAGAACCGTCTCAAAAATCTAGCTTGCGCACACCGTCTACAGCCATAGCACGCCTTCAATGCCTTCATTCCCCGCGTTCGCACACGTCCGATTGCGGTTGAATGCTGTAACGTGCACGTTACGGCTCTAATGTGCCGTCTACAGCACGTTATGGCCGTAACGTGCCGTAGAGATCACATTACAGCCACAGTGAAAACACTACTTATGGTCGTCAATTTTGCGAAATTTACAGTAATGCCATAACCAAAAATTGGATGCTTGTTCAGTAAAGGAGCAAAAGTTCGATTATCTTGAGGATTGTATTTAATCTTGTTACTGGCGTGACTAGTCTGTGTTAAAAAATTTAACAATGTTAATTTTTTAATCACGAGCAATTCCTTAACGCATTAATTAGCATGTTAATTCAACAGTCCTACTCTAAAGCAAATCAAACAATAGACAACAAATATTTATTAACAATAATACTACATTACATAAACATACAAGAACTGAAGAAAGAATTCCGGATATGGGACGGGTGGCGTTGCGGGCGATGCTCTACGTCTTGAACGGCTTCCACAGCCCCGAATGTTCGCAGGACGAGAACTCTGCAACAACAGCAGCAACCAGATTTGCACAGTAATCTCAACATCACAAGCTCTTTTCACGCTAAAGAATATTATTAATAATAGTATTAAAGGCAATAAAATAATGATAATGATAACAATATAATAACTCCAGAGCCGTTGGCGGCAAGTTATGTAATTACCGTCTGATACTATTGGACAGATCGAGACTCAAATACTGTTGGAGAGGTCTTTCAAGTACTGACGAAGAGAGTGAGTTCCACATGGCAGATGCTGAATGATGGAAACCATGTTTGTTGAAGTCAGTTTGGGAGAAAGGCTGAAATGGCAGGAGTGCCCGATGACTGTAAGTTATGCATACAGCCTCGCATCTGTAAGTGGCAGCTGAGGTAGGCTGGCATTGCAGTGCGCTGCATCTTGAAAGTGACCTGGTACCACCATCTTGTACATGATCCTGTTCTCCGTTGTCAACCAGTGCAAGCTGCATAGCAGCGGCTTGGAGATAGATCATCTAGGCTCTTGGACCATTTACCGAGCTATGTTGTTCTGACAAATGGTGTGACAGTCCAGTGGCAAAGCTCATCTTACAAGAAATAATGACTTCACTGCTGCATGGCCCTATGGTGACACGTTCGCTAATTTTTCTACAAACAGAAAAAGAAATGGAGAAATCTGGTCTATAAGGAAATAGCAAACAACATAAATAAGATGCAAATTACTCTAAAATCCATTAAAAACATACTTAAGTTTACTTTCAATCACAACTATCCTAAGCTTAACTAATCCAAATATGATGACATTTATGTACAAAGATGTTAAATGGTAACAAGAAGCTCAGCTACAACAGGGGACTGACTGCACGATGTGCTATGTTAGTAAATTCGTGCTGTTTCACGTTGCATGGGAGTTAGAAAGGTCAGAAACCACAAAAGTGACCTTCAGGGTTATTCAAGGGAATTGATAATGGTGCCATTCGATATGGCTCGTACGATTTCCTATTAGATTTCCACTGCAACTATGTCTCTATCTTGCACTGTTTCTGAGATATCACTTATTTCCCAAAATTTAAAGAGGTCATGAGACCCTGAACACATCCCTTTTGGGAGTAATCTATCACTCGTTCACTGGTACACCTCTGTACCAATCAGCACATGACACTTGAAGTGCCTAGCTTCACCATCTCCAAAGATATGATTAAGGGCAAAATTTAAAAAGAAAACGGATCACGTGACCCTTAATTTGCCCATTCTGTAATCCTAAGCTGGCAACTGATATATTCTACCTGCATTCAGTCGTTCCAGAGATATGTTTACGGGCATCAAAATAGAAATGGGTCACGTGACCCTGACCATGCACCTTTTAAGAGTTGTTTGTCATCGATAGGCTAGGATTTGATACATTCTACCTGTGTGCAAAATTTGATGATTCTAGCTCAATCCGTTCCAGAGATATCAATGAGGCCCCAAAATTTGAAATGTAACTGCCACAGTTTACTCACGTCTGTGAACTTAATGTGGTTTATGAAACGGAATGTGTCCATTTTTCAGTTAATTATATTCCAGAGCCCTTCAAATGGGTCAGGCACAAGGGCTCTCTAAATACGCCACTGTTTACAGTTGTACAAAATGTAACAATTACTGTCGGAGTAATGAACTGACGAAATGCTCACCGAAGCTGCATCGTGTCCAAGCTGTCTGTGTGATGGCAGTCCTCTCATTGTACTGCCGGCTGCCAGCAAGCCACCAACTGCACCGTGCTGCCCAAAATGTGGTGGTAACACCATGCCTTGGTGGGCATAGGGGTAAGCTGAACCCCAAATCCCAGTAGGTGTGTTAGCCTACATGTAAAGCAACTTTCACAGCATATTCACATCATACTAAAAAATTAATAAACAGTTTCACACATGACTAATTTTTGCCAGCGGTTCACAACATGTTTCTCTTTCCACACAAACTCAAAAGCATATAAACTGACCAATATCTGAATGAAAACCATTAATTATAACCATAAAAGTAATCCACTAAACTCCGCCAATTATTAAATCAAACACTTATGCTCAATTATAAAAATATACTCAAAGGTAATGATATACATGTACATAAATTATGCATATATTGGCATAATGCACATGGACAATTAGGTACTGGTGCACATCAGTCAGCATCAAAGTTGCATCATCCCGTCCTCAGGAGCCGGTCAAGAAAATTACAGGTGCAGCGTTTCCTGGTTGGCACCAGTTCTGCTCAGTGCTCTCACACTGTTGTTTTAGTGACAGGAATGGCACCTGCCTATTAAAAACTACTCCAATTATCCTCAATGGTTCTCACATGGATGGTGGGTTAGTTGGAGTTTAACGTCCCTCTTCAGCACAAATACGGCTATATCAGAGACAAAAGGGCAGGGGTGGAGAGCTATCCCTACCCAGTGAAGGAAGGCCAGCGATATATTAACCTCAACTCTAGCCGTCTTTTCGTTCAGCAGCCACCCAAAAAGGGAAAGGGATCAAGAGGCTCATTTAAATTATTATGCTAGTGCTTGAAGACAACTATTGCACCAGAAGACTAAACTAAACCAAAAAATACAACAAAACACAAAATAAATCTTAAGTAAGCAATACAAATAACACAAAATGAATGCAACAAACTAAACCCAGGTACGGTCGCCTCCTACGACCTCTGGCCTGGAAACGGAGTGGGACTACTCTGGTAGAAAGGGAAGGGATGGATAAAAGAAGAAATAGGTAAAGTGAATGAGAAAAGAAAAAAAGAAGTAAAAAAGAGCAAAAAATAAGGAACTGAATGGACAAGGGAGAACAAGGAGGAAAAAAGGGGTTCCCCGGCCCCACGCGGGGCGAGCTCAACCGGGAGTAAATCCAGGAAAATAAGAACAGCAAAACAAAAACTCTGCATGTGTATATGTTACACATTCAAACTATGCTTTCACTCCCAGGCAGAAACAGTTTGCACTTACCACATCATCACATTACACAAGAATTCTAAGCACCTTTGTTTATGTTTATTGTTATAAAATCTGTTACATAAACAAAAATTTCAAATAAAGCCACAGCACATAAAAATATCAATTTAAATTCTCACGATTAATAAGTTAACCATTAAAACTAATTACAATGTGTGTTTAATCGGCCTAATTTTCCAGAGTTAATCTAGACGAAACTGCTAAAGCAAGCAGAACCATGGCAATAGAAAGATCACAACTTAACCAACAGTGTAAAAGCACTGAAGGGCGACTGTTTAAAAACATCAAAACTTCAATTAACACCTCCATTTCAAAGGCCATTTTCCAAGTGAACCTGTGTTAGTCGTGTCCACCTTTCATCATTCTTCCTTCACTTGCTGCAGAAAACCATGGCCGGTAAGTGACTCAGGTATTTTATAGGTTAGACACGATTCCTGTCAGCAAAACCAACAGTGTTAAGGGAACTCTAAGCACTGCCGTCAACAGCAGAAAATCAGTAACCTTATCCATTCTTAATGCACCACTGAACTCATGTGGTAAAGGCTGTTGCTCCATGTATACTGGCTCTCCAATGTCATCGCCAGTTTCAGCAACAAATTTAATAACTTACAACCACACTCACAGCAATGTCCAGCATCAGATGCATCGGTCGTACCTGTTTTAATGGACGTACTGGACCCGGACTCATGCCATGCAGATGTCCTGCGATGTCTGAAGCTTCCGTCACTGGACGTGGCCGGTCACGTGACCATGCTGCATGTGACATCAGTGATGATGATCGAGAGCTCGGCTCCTTATCGGCACGGACTGGGCGCTGATGTGTGGCGCCCTCCAGTAAATGGCTCTCAGCAGCATGAACAATGCTGCCAGGAGTGGTTCTTGGTAACGATGCCGAGCCTTGTGCTGCACTGGACTCGGCAGCCTGGGCCGAGGCAGCATTTGTTGCAAAGCTATGGTAAGCTGCAGCACTATCGCATGGCACACAAGGATAGGAAATAAGCCACGATGGAGGTCGACCAATGTCCACCTGCGGTTCAAACTGGCAGCCAGACGGTGGCTGCTGGTATGGTGCTGCAATATCTGCTATGACGGCAGAGTGTCGGCTAATACTCAGTGGTAACGCTGATGTACGTGATGCAAGCTGAAATACATCAGTACTCGTAAATCTTTACAGTGACACACTAG
>Ga0209363_1001576_pt1 | contig 11093 bp, 6 predicted proteins | sample WorMetexBAHAMAS3_FD_187385 | JGI IMG/M metagenome (GOLD analysis project Ga0209363, IMG submission 187385) | Marine gutless worms symbiont microbial communities from Max Planck institute for Marine Microbiology, Germany - Inanidrilus exumae... | ecosystem: Host-associated > Annelida > Digestive... | reverse complement strand
GACCAGATGTCTGTGATAACGTCATTAGAGTCGCACTGCGCTGCGGGGAGTCAGTCGTAAAGTGACCATTTGCTGCGATTTGTCGATTATCCAGGCTCGGCGTGTTAGCGATAGCACGCAGATCTGTTGACACTGTATCATGTTCAAACCACTGCCATCTGCGGTGCTCAAGAAAATGTTCCCTCTTCTTGCTTTTTCGTGGTTGCGATGCAAATGTAGAGTCATGTCGAGTACGTTTCTGTAAGATCATAAACACTTCAATTTACCACGTTTTCATCACAACGCGCAGTTATTTTGTGACACCCACGCCTGTAGGTCCGTTCTGTAGCCCATTAGACGGCGACGAGCGTCATGACCACCCGCTGCTTCACGCGTCCCCAGGCAGCCAGCATGTCGCGCAGTTATAGTACCGTTTTTGGAACAGAAATCTAGCTAGAATTGTACCGCCAGGGAGGTTAAGTCAGTTTCCTTAAAGTGAACAGAATGAACAGATGTGTTTGTTTGCATATTTCACTAAGTGCATTGCTTGTGTGCTTGTGTGTGTTTGTGTTTTTTGATGTGCACAACATCAGCATGTCTGTTTGTGTCACCATCTTTTGTTTATTTTTACAGCTTCACAGCTTACAGTGACCTCAAGTATGTAAGTAAATGGTAATTTATATTGTTCACCAACAGTAATTTCTACAAGTCTCAGCTGTTGCATACAAACCCCAATGTGCCGTATCACCCCCATCGTGTCGTAAACAAAGATGGATGCTGAGCATAATGAACTACCGACGGTCGTCAGTTGAACGATGATGACAACACTTATGATGATCAACATGCTGTGGAGAAAAAGCTGGAAAATGTGCTAAATTAAGAGTTAGGGACAAAGTTACAGAGGGAAGTACTGTTATTTTTGGAGATACGTTTACCTGAATTTCTTTCAAACACAGCGTAGGATAAGTTGAGGTAGCCTGAATGCTAAAAACCAGCTCGATTATTTCACCTGTTTTGAAGGAACTCTGACTTGTGACCGACATTAAGTTAAAAAATTTTTGATTGTCAAGAATTTGCAGACTAACAGTAAATGTTGATCATGTGTGTGACATGTCAGTATGGAGGAGGCTCTGCGTCAACAGGCGATCAACCGTCTGCAGCGTCGACAGAGCCAGACTGCGGTGGATGAATATTCTGGTGATGCTGAACAAGCAGGAAGCAGTTCATCAGCACCATTGGAAAACACTGCACCTGCTGCTGCTGTACCCGCACCAGAGATGGAACTTGTGTTTAAACCACATCCAAAGCAGCTAGCAGTTGACAATGCCATTGCTTCAGAAACACGATATATTAAGACTACTGCAAACGCTACTGGTATGAACATAAGTTTTCAGATTACACTGAGCAAAGTGAAGTTTAAAAGATGGTAGCTTTGTAGTTAATGGATGTAGGCATGTGCACTACTGCCATTAGCTGCTGCTGCTGGCCATTTAGATTGTTGGCCATATTTGGCCATTAAATGGTGGAGCCATTGATGATGATGATGATTAACTAACCGGTCACAAACTTAATGACATCTACCGTCTCACTGTACTTTGATGGGTAATTATAGGTTAGTATAACTATGCATGGCTATGCAATTCCTTAGTACTATCCAATGTCTGTTGAATTCGTTTGGAAAGTAAGTTATAAGCTAAGATTGTTCGTGCAAGACATTTTTATCACACCTATTTAAACCTATATAATATACTATTTGACAGGTGTTATAAAAAACGAGATACTATACCTGCAGCTTTGTGTTATATTATATTAGTTCCTTTGTTCGTTCGTTTTTTATTGCGGGCAGGGCCGGGTCGAGCCTATTCTGGACCTCAGTGCTGAGACCTTGTAGTGGTCCAATGCATTAGCCCAGGGAGAGGAAGGAATTGATAGGTGTTGTGCCAGTGTATGCGTGACGTGTTCGGTGGAGCAGGGATGTGTAAGAAGTGAACAGCTTGGAGGGTATTTATAGCACGCCCCCTCTAGATGTGGCCACCATTTGGCTTACGCCAGACTGGTGATGTGTGCTGCACCAGCCAGTGGCCAGCCACGCCTTTCAGCTTAAGCCATGCCGGCATGGCTAACAGCCTTGACGCTGCTACTGAAGGTGTTAGCAATGGTTGCAGATTATAGAGGATACCGTTGAACCCTCTTTCTTCGTGCTTGGGATTATCACCCTGTTCATCATGTGCATGGGAATTATTTGAAATAATTCTTTTTGGTGGAAGAGAGATGCGCCAGGACCGAGCTTTGAACCCGGCTCCTTAGGTGTATCACACTCCACTGCACATGGCATCTGTGTGCGTTGACCACTGAGCTACATGGGCAGGTCGTTATATTGTTTTAACCTTGACAGCAGTTTGTTGTCCCGATTGCTTCCGCAGTCTGCCAGCATAGTGCCATTAGTGGTATTATGGAGGAGACGTATGAAAATCTACTTCTGTCATGCCTACACTGGGAAGCAGTCTGCCATTGTCTTCGGGCGAACACACCGATATCGCAGAAATGTTTGAAGTTCCTTATCTCTGCATTTCTACAGAGGAGTGGCATGGATACATCTCAGCAACAGAATATGCAACGAAAAAATGACAAATCACAAGCGTGTTTAGAGTATTAATGAGATATTTTGGTTCATGAACGTTTAAAGTCTGTATACGTATGTGCATACGGTGTGTGTGATGAAGTGGCATATGTGTGATTTATTGTAGTTGAGCACATGTCCAATTATTTGGCAGTTCGAATTGCGCTGGACATGCATCGGGCTACGACTTCAAATGCTGGTTTGTATACATTTTGCTTGTAAGTTGTCGTTTAATATTTATATTGTAGTATACAGGATGTCTTATCATAAAATGCCTGAGCAGAAAAAGTTTCATATTTTCATAACGGATAAAGATGTTAGAACAAGATTTTTGATTTTAAGATTTGTCGACATTTCCTAAAATTTCCCCTTGAATAGGTGTTCACTTTGAAAGTTATTGCATTTTTAAACCGCCAGGCCATTTTTCAGGTTTACACACCTGCACGTGGCACAAAACAGGATCACCATCAACTCCAGCGACTTCATTGGCAAGCATGATTGACTACCAAACTTTCCCGGCTTCAATCCATGTCTTGAGAACTGTAGCAGACCACTATGCTAAATTTCAGCTGAAGTCAAGTTTGGATGCTTTGCCACAGGACTGAATCAAGACGATGACAGTCAGCTTCACCGATAGACTGAGACTGTCTATCTCCCCATTTTTTTGATGTTTTGTTTTGAGACACTTTGTGTGTCAAAGGTAAAAAAGGTAAAGGTCGGATTCTTCTATAGCGCTACTTACAGTGGCAATCCCGTGACCAGCCACGCTGTACAATCGTAGGAAGTGGCAGTTGATTGGCAAGAGCCATTGGTGCTGCAGCGCAAATTGTGGCCATCCATTGCACGCGTTAACATACAATTAGACCCGCGGCATGCAGCTAGCAAACACACCACCGCTCCAATCAACCACACTAGGCCTTTACCCCGTAAGCATTCACCAGACGTCGCCACCCGTGCGAGGAAGCAGACATCCGATTGCAGCTTACTACTCATTTATTGACCTTGAAAGGATGAAAGGCTGAGTTGACCTGGTTGGCTGGTTACATACCGAAATAAAGTGCCGCCTCCGGGAGTCGAACCCAGACACGTCACCCATCCTAGTACTAACCGGGCTCGACGCAGAGTAACTTCGTTGATACGACCAACGCCGTTACCACTACGCCACGCCGCCAACTGATTACTACCAACAGTCTCTAACGTAATCTTGAAAAATTCTCAAATGGGATTTTACAGGTCTGGTACTATTTCTGCTGGTCAACCAACAGTCTCAAGGCAAAATGCCACAGCATGTCAATTTTAATTGCCATTTTGTATGTGAACCAAGGGTTATCAGTCACATAACTCATGAGCATTATATTTGAAAAGAATTGCCACCAGCTGGCATCACACAGCAGAAAAGTTGTCATTAGCAGTCATGTCAAACAATGGCAACTATACACTCCAATTATTAGGCCATATCGCATGAACTCTGTGCATAAGATGCGGCCTATTTCTACCAAAGGAGTAGCGTAGTCAGTCTGTCTGTTGGTCACATTCATGCCTGCAAAAATGGGAGAACCAATGGAGGTACCATTTGGAACGCTGACTCGGGTGCACTTAAAAAACCATGTATTAGATGGTGGTCGAGATTCATCATGTAATGGGCAATTCTGGGGGTTATCCGGCCCATTGAAAAGCATCAGGAATCAGTGCTGTGGTGGTTTATGCAGCAAAAAATCAATAACGGTGACAGCGGAACTGAAGCAGCCAGCTGCAATGCTCCAGACTGGTTGGTGTCACATTACATTGCCACCATGTAAAAATCTGTCCACCTGCAATGCAAACTTTCACCATGTCTGTCTTCTACCATTTCCAAGATACTTCCACGTGTTTAGTGTACATGACTCTCAGTGCCCTTAAGCAGACATTCAGAATTACCGAAGCTTATGGCAAAATAAGTCTTGGAACAACATGCCTAACTTACGCGTATGCTCTCTTTGCAAACTCCACTATGCCTTCTTTAGTCCGTTCACCATTGTGAGTGAAGACTCTATCACCGTGAATACTGTTCCATGAACAACACACACTTACTGTAAGCAATACAATCAAAAATGACTGAGACGAACACAGCTAAGGTAACTTTTATCAATGTACATTCCTCTGTTCAAGGCTCAGATGAAAACATCTGCAGATGGAACGTTTATTGAACACCTCAGCAAATGCCAACTGAGGCTGCCAATAACACAAGAGGTCTCAGTTACCATGGTAGTGTATCAAAATTATATAAAATAATGAATACACAGCAAATCAACATAGACAATGTTTACAGTGTGGCTTCCGCATAGTGCATTATCGTTATGTTTTTACCCGTGCGCCGTTATGCTAGCACAGTACTTGCTGTCATTGTGTTTTTGTTTTTGTCTGTCTTTGGTCTGTCGCATGTTGGGTGTTCTATTAAGATGGCTGGCTAAACCTAGGATCACACAAACAAACTACAACACAGGGACTCTAGTTTGCTGACTCCAAAGTTCTGGGCTAAATTTCAACGAGGTCATCCTTAAATGGGGTGACAAATAGAAGTGGGGTTAGTAAAAATCGGCGATTTTCAACCATAATCTTGCTATATCTCAGAAACAGAGCAAGAGAAAAAAATCATGCCATTGGCCACTGTCAGAGGTGCCAGATATTACACATGGTAGTGTAGCGACACGTTTAAGGTGAGTTGGGACTGTGAACGATTACCGCATTTCAAGTTTAATGGAAAAAATAGCAAAATCGCATTTTGTGCCACCCTTTGGGGGACTTAGGGGTAACGTACACGGTTCATCTATGGCTCGTTGGAAAGCGCGTGGTCGACTTCTTATTAGTGCCAAGTGAACTTATTTGGCCAGCTCTTACGGTTGAAGCGCTATGAGCGGATATTGGTCGAAATTGTGCTGTTTGAAAGGGGGGTGGGTCACTTTGAGCACAAATTTCAGGGAGGAGGGGGTCGTAAACCAACGAACTTTGGCGTCAAAAAACTAGAGTCCCTGAGCTATCACACGGTGTTGTTTGTGTGATCCTATGTTTAGCCGTTTTGATACAATACCGGCGTGTGACACACAGACACACACACGATGATGGCTATTACCCGCGCAGAGCTAGCTCCGCGCGGGCAAACAGCAAAAATCAAAAGGTGATATTACTTGTCAGCACATTGACTCTATGGTGATGTGTCGACAATTTAATATCACCTTTTGATTTTTGCTGTTTTAGTTGTGCAACATAGCCACTGTCGTCCTTACAAGTCGTTTTAAACTGTTAAGTTTTTATACATTAATATAGGCACATGGCTACATATCCAGCAAGTTGTGTCATCTATAATTACATGAGTAAACTGAATGACATCATACAATTTAATAGTCGGGTAGCCATGAACTTCATACTGTAATGCCAGACGTGAGAATTTAGTTGCATCGACCTTGGCAACAGTTATGTGAGAATGTTTTAACTCCAGATATACTTGGTGATACGTCGGCTCAAGTTTGCGGCAGTGCCCACACCATGGTGCATAAAACTACAATTAACAAAACACTCATGCACAGACATATGTATTACTAGCTGCACAGCAGTCTCTTGGCTTCTGTTCATAATTACAGACTGGGGGCACATCACCAAAACATCTCTACAGGAAAACCTTATGGACTGCTAGAACAGAAACTTTGGGCATATTCGATTATAGAAACCGGATTTGGATTCACATAGAATCTCTATGGCAAGCGGATTTAACTTTTATTCATAAATAACCATATCGCTAATTCGAATTAGCGATATCGCTATTTATGAATAAAAGTTAAATCCGCTTGCCATAGAGATTCTATGTGAATCCAAATCCGGATTCTATAATCAAATATGCCCTTCTACAGACCACACCAGATGCTCTTCCTCTTGCATACTGCAAACACAGGTAAATCAGGCAGTTAGTTGCAGCATTGATAGGTGTCTACAGGCTTCACAAAATGGCAAGTTTTGAACGCATCAGAGGAGAGGTGAAAGCATGATGTAGAGTTGCAATGCAGCACCGTAACTAATAATCTAATGAATCTAATGTAATGAATGACATTACTCGTGAATCGACTGCATGCTACACTTTATAACTGTTGATGACAAATCTAGATTCGAATTGATGACAGTCTTGTCAGAGTTGCATCTTGGACTATTTACAAAGTAGTCAATACGGTAAATAAATACTGTACAATACAATGGCATGGTATCGTATCGTATGGTATTGTAGGGTTTAACATCCCACTCGACACATTATAGCTCATTTCGGAGACGATTTTACAGGTCAGATGACCCAACCAACAGTGTAATAGCACTGAAGGATGATAGTCTTCCAGGTCTTCACATTTCCGGCAAGGATTAGCACACGTTTACGATACGGCATACGTGGCCTGATTACGTCGTTGGATCACGGACAGGTCATCCAATAAAATAACACGAAACTGGGTCAATGTGCAGAAAAGCACACACCATGGTGCATGTGACCTTGAATGACCTTGAACGGCGTAATCATGGCCGTTATTTTGCGTTATTTCACCGAACTCAGTAGCTTCCGGGGCACATTTGAGTAAAAGTGGTACCAATGCACCAATCCCACAGGCTCAGCACAATAAAAGGTACAGAAAAGGATGTAATCAAATTTTTTTCTACAAATAGCACCAAGTACACCGAAGACAGAGGCGCTCGGAAGACAGCTAAGCCAAGCAAGATCAAAGCCTGATCCAGTCGACCGTGTACGAACTGCTCATTATATAGGTGTGCATATGATGTGCATAACAGCACAGAGCTGGTCAAATAATCTCCCCTCGTCAAAGTAACGTCATTTAAACGTGCATAATGCTGAGATGAGATAGCAAACGTGAACCTTTTTACAACAATATCGCACATGTACTTCAAAAGTTCAAAATACCAACAAGACAATGTACTTCGTTTAGCAAATTAAACGATAGCTAGGCAAGTACTGCGCATTAAGTCTTGAATTTATGAATCTGCTACAGAATTTCGAGCTGGTTGGTTACTGGTGTTTAACGTCTTTTAAGATAGCAGAGATGATCAGCTTGCAGTTATAAATATTTATACCGCGTTGGCTTGCAGTAAGCTCATCAACGAATAACAATACGTTCGAGAACGAGCCACATGCAGCTGGTGCTCAACTGGCCTTGGTCATATTGAACAAACAGCAGTAAGTAATTGAATACTGATAAAAATTCGAGTTACACCCATAGGATTCTAAACTGTCGATACCATGTATATCATATCATCGTGAGTGATATATCTCTAAAAACTAGATGCTTTGGGCTACATTTCCGTCGCAGAATGTTTACGTATATCTTCAACCACTTTTGCGCAAATAAGCCCCGGAAGATACCGAGTTCGTTGAAATAACGCAAAATAAGGGCCATTACGCCGTTCAAGGACATTCAAGGTCACAGATTTCGGTACCAATCAAAAGCTCATATACGACTTCCTATTACTGATTAATACTATAACTTACCTCCTATATTGCACCGTTTCCAAGATATAGCTTTTGACAGGTACAAAATCGCGCTACATTTGGCTACCCCTCTTGTATTTAACCTCCCCCCTCGACAGAGAGGTTCCCCTGGGACGATCTCTGTAAAACTTTCCGTGGATGTCAATGAATGGTCGAGGTACCAAATGGCGTAGAAACACTGCGGAAAATTTCAACCAGCTGAGTAGGGTACAGACAACAGACAGACAGACAGACAAACGGGCGACAGCATATAGCGAACGTGAAGTAAGTGAGTAAGTAAAAAAAATTGATTAAGCGCCATAATCATTCAGTAGAATAAATCAGAGGCGCTGGACTAGTCGCTAGGGCCATTAAATGCAGACTGGAAAATGGGTTTTAAGGTGTTTTCGGAAAGTGTTCAAGGTTTGAGATGAACAAAGGGTAGGGAGACAATTCCAGACTGTTGGAGATGCAATATGAAACGAGCGTGAACCAAAATGAAGATTGGTGCGAGGGATGTGCAAGTTAGCAGAGGATGATGATCGCAAGGTGAGAGCAGGAACCCAGGGATGGAGGCGTTCAGATAGATATGACAGAGTACCGGTGTATAAGACTTTATAGGTAAGGGAAGCCAACTTAAACTGTATCTGCCATTTGACAGGAAGCCAATGTAGTTGCTGAAGTGTGTCCCGTGAGGATAGTGATGGCTGCAGTAATACAGTCCTTGCAACTGAATTTTGAGTTCACTGCAAACGTTTCAAGCACCTCGACGGCGAGCCGTAAACAACTGAGTTGGCATAATGAAGTCGACAGGAAACCAAAGCTGCGGCGATGTCTGCTACCGTGGACTTGTCTAAGACAGCATGTATGTGGCGAAATGCATGGATATGGTAAAAACATGACTGAGTGACATGCTCGGTATGCGTCACGTTCACGTTTGCTAAAAACGTGATATTGTGCAGAGCTGCTGAGTGACACACGATTGTGTCTTTATCTTAGCAGCGCCGCAGATAACGCAGAACGGAGATGTAACCCTCACACGGCCGTCCTCAACGGCGGTCAGTGGACGGCCGTGCACGGGGTTACATCTCCATTCAAGGGCGCAGACTGTACTGCCCGGTAAATGGAAATGACTGCAGCTGTGGTTGAATGACGTCAGTTGACTGGGGCGGCGACGTCTATTGTTCACTCGCAGCAGCATACCGCCTATAGACGGTGATGGAAAAGCTGACTAGACTATTGACTTAGCTTGACACAGCGGCGTCGCCGGCACACACACACACACACACACACACTATGGTACATAGTAAGCCAAAGAACCAGGCAATTAGTGTCACTGCGCACGTCTGGAGGTACACTAAATGGATTTTGATAAACAATTACGGCGTTTTATAAACGATAATTGATTCAATTGATCAATTATTGAAATTTGGTTAATCGAAAATAGATGTACAACCCTAATTGTCACTTTCATTGTCACTACAGCTGACAAAATCCAACACAATTACCCCCATTACACCATGGGACATCCACAACGCAGATTACAGGAAGACAGCTGTTTTATCACTGTTATTTTAACTACACTAGCCTACTTTTAGAAGGTCTGTGAAAACGAGATCAATAAAAAACAAAGAACAACAAAGCACCACATGTACTTACTTCCACAAGATATGGTCGATTTCCTCGTGTCTCAGTAAAGCTGGAGAAAACAGAAACAGCAAAATATTTACAAAACATAATATCAACATAATTACTAGGCATGTTAAAACTTGAAGTCAAGTGGTTCTCGTTTTAAAACCAGAAACCGGTTTTAAATTTAGCTAACTGGCTGACAATTTGTTTGTCAGTATACGCTGTTCTCTGTCAGCAGCTGTAATATCGTTCTAGCAGACGTGATGGTAATCACTAATCAGTGAAGCAGTGTGTCCATGTTTGAACGTCATTATAAAAGTAAAGTAAAGTAAACAGTGTATAGCAGTTTAGCATCAACTTAGCTCTTCGCCGCTACGGGAAACTCACATGCCATACACGGGATCACACAGTGTTACCTGCCACCCGATAGAGGAGAGAATCCCGTCTTTACCAGCAGCCGAAGCAGGTACTCGATTTAGCGATCTCGGAGGAAAGCAAGGCTGAGTTGACCTATGTAACGTGAAAGCCGACCAGCCGGGAATTGAACCCACGACCTGTAAATCGCAAGTCCAACGCCCTACCGCTGAGCCACCACACAACTGGTTTTTCGCTCCACAGGGGCAACATGTTGCGCCGATTGAGGTGCATTTGGCATGGAGAAGTCGACCGAAGATTGACTCATCCACGCCAAATTTCACCCCAACTGGTACAGGGGTGAGGTGTGGCCCCCAAACTGAAAATTTTACCAAACCTTCGGCATATAAACGCCCTCAGGGTGTATCCCTTGGGCGAATTTTACCAAATTTTCAGTGTTTCTGGGCAACTTCATTTTCGGTCATGTGTTAAAATTTGAGCGGATTCACTCGCGGGGTTTTTGACTTATAGGGGTTTGAGCTTAGGGGTGTGTGCATTACCCCAAATTTCAGCGCCCCCTAGCAGTGAAGGCAAACATGTTATAGAGGCGCAAGAATGGTACAGACCTCCTCTATAACCATGCCAAGTTTGGTGGGGCTCGGACATCGCACACCACCGTCAGTGATGCTTTTGAATAACAAAACTTGTGAATGCCACTTCTCGATCAATGTGTTGGAATACAGGAGCTAAGTCACGCCAGCCAAGTAAATTCCCCGACTTTTCTGGATCTTCAGGCTAATTTTCCCCGACTCACTGCGACCTCATACATAACGCCTGAAAATGTGCAATGTTGCACATACACCCTGCAATTAGATGCAAGTAAGACAAAATGTCATATTGAATTCAAACGTGATCTACCTTTAAAAAATCCAATGCAAGATGCAGCCACCTAATAATGCCCCTCTTCCTTTCCTTCCCATCCCTCACCTTTCCCTGTCCTTCCCTATCATATCG
>Ga0209363_1001575_pt1 | contig 11096 bp, 4 predicted proteins | sample WorMetexBAHAMAS3_FD_187385 | JGI IMG/M metagenome (GOLD analysis project Ga0209363, IMG submission 187385) | Marine gutless worms symbiont microbial communities from Max Planck institute for Marine Microbiology, Germany - Inanidrilus exumae... | ecosystem: Host-associated > Annelida > Digestive... | reverse complement strand
TAACTGAGCAGCTCTATGTCTTCTTGATCGTTCTGAACGAGATTATCGTGCAGGACATTATTCTGCGCTTCAACCTGGTGTTCTTCTGTACCGTCATCGGGTTTTCGTTCTCGCTGTACGTGCTTCGACTGAAGGATGAGATGGCGAAAGACGCAACTACGAGTAAAACTGGCTACGACGTGTTTGTCTCGGCGCTCGGTATCGGTTCGTATTTTGAGAACACGAGGAAGGAGATGAACGACCAAATGGGACTGTTCCGCATCGTGTTCGCGTTCTACATCTTTTTCACGGCAGTCATCCTGCTTAACGTGCTGATTGCTATGATGAACAATCGTTACGAGGATGCCAAGAAACGCGCTCAGGGCGTCTGGAGGTTCGAAGTCATCAAGACCGCTCACTTACTCGAGAATTTCACCATCTTCTCAATCGACAAGTGCAACTGGCTCTGTTGCCATGTCGGAGACATCTACGAGGATAATGAACGATGGTTCGTGGACGTTAGGCCCAAAGTAGAAGACGAATGATGTTATTCGCCGTCTAAAACGACTGCGATTCTGAAGTTCGACTCAACTATTCGCTTTTACCGTAAACATATTCGTAAGTTCGTAGGCTTGTGCTTTGAAGTAAATTCATCACACGCTTTGTCAAATCGCGCTTCAGTCGCGATTTAAAACAGTTTGATATACAGGTTTCGTTTTAATGCTAATTTAATTTTTACCGCGCGACGCTATGCTAACGAGGTATATGCTGTCATCGTGTGTCCGTCTGTCTGTCCGTCGGCTTCGTCCGTCCGTTATAAGTCGGAGTTCTACCAAGTCGTCTTTTCAGGCATGGATGCAAATTTTGGGGGCTTTGTTGATATTATTTGCCGATGACTTTGAGTGACCCTAACCACCCCAAATCAACCCTATTTTGAGTTTGGTGTATTCCTTCATATCTTTGGAATGGATGAAACTAGGCAATTCATGTTTGGTACGACCGTACGCAGGTTGATCGTGGCGAGTTATAGCGTATGCATGATTCATCATACACTACCCCCGAACAGGGTGTTTTCGGGGTCATGTAACCTCTAAATTTTGGGAAATAACCGACGATATTTCGGAAACGGTATACAAGATGAACACATGGTTACAACGGAAGATTAACAGGAAATCATGTGGCCAATCGAATGGTACCAATACGAATCACAATGAATAACATCAAAGGCCACTTAAACTGTTTTAAAACTCTCAAAATCTACCACATCGGAAAATGTAGCGCGTGTTAGCAATAGGATATGCTCACAAACGAATATTGGAAAGTGAACGTGGCGTATAATTTTAACTTTCATATCGAAAACGACGGACGTTTTAAGGTCACAAGCAGTGACGTAAACTGTAAAAGTGCTAATATTTCGTAAACAGTGCAAGACAGAGACGTTATTACTATGGTTCACTAATAGGCACTAGACAGTGATACACGGCATGTCGAATAGTTACGTCATTTCCGATGACCTTGGTGATCTTCAAAGTCATTCCTTATTGTCAGCCTTTTCAAACGCAATTTTTCGTACGTACAGTTGTGTCAGGGGGTCGCCTGGTCCAAGAGTGGGTGGACAATACGTATGGGGCATGGGGGGTATACTCTCCCCAGTTGGGGGTTAAGTCTGGGGAGGGAGCTATGATCATACCCCCTCCCTTCGAAAATAACATTTTCCTGTTGAAAAGGCATGTTTGGGCATGTCTGGGCGTATTTTGAGCAAACTGGTATGGTATGGAGATTGCCTTGATGTAACAGCCTACAGTTCTGGTGTGTTCGTACTGTTATAAACTGATTTTACTATCGAAACTGGTTAACATGTACAGCTGTCTAACGCCTCATGCATTACCTACCCGTACCCCCTCCATACAACGACCGTCTAAAATCAGCGGATATGCATCAATCTCAGAAACACCCTCTGGAAAAAGTGGGGTCGACATGTTCACCCGAGTCCACCCCGTGGCGACGCCTCTGAGTTATACGGCAGTTAACAAGATTTTAACGTAATATAACGTTGTTACTGATTTAGATACGGACATACAGGTGTTGCACCTGTGTACTTTGTTAACTTTGAGCTGTGTTGAGTAGAAAGTCGCACGGACCGTATATAGACTGCGATAAATCGTATTCGTCGTGAAGTTACACGCACACACAGAGATAGAGACAAACGACCGACGGTGCACGGCCGTTAACGCGGTCGGTAATAATGAGCGGAATGTGATGAGAAGAGAGGGGTCGAAATAGCCGAGAGTCAGCGGTCACGACTCACACGATAAGTCACGTCACGGCAGATAACTGAGGCATGACAGAGCACGACTGCCTGGCTGACAGGCTCATTTGTCGTAAAACGGCCTCGTCATATGTCGTCTTGCGACATAAACATGACAAAGTAACTAATGGAATATGACAAGCGGAGAAGTGGCGGGCTGACTTATGGATTTATGAGTAAGACAGTGTCGGCTTTATGTCGAAGCGGCAATGCCGCACTACCGCTCGCATTATTAGGTGAATGAGCTTGAAGGTCACTCAACGTCATCAGAATCGCCGCTATTTGATATGCCATAGGCCTAGTGCTCTATAGTAGCAACGACGCACCGTTTCCGACGTATTACAACATCTACAGTGTTCTCGACTGAGTGTGCCTTTGAGTATTCTTTCAGATTCGAACAAAAAGTTGAAATTACAATCCATGCACGCGTGGTGTCATGTGTGCACCACTAGTAGACTACTCATCAATATGAATCAACATAAGAAATAAATGAATAAGCAGCAGAAATTTATTGTGACCACGCCATAAGGAGGTAGTTTTGTCATTCTAAGGCTAATACTTTATCTAATCTACTCCTATGCCTATACAAAATACGATGACTCTATAGCTTCAGCCGTTCCAGGAATATCGTTGGGCCCCCAAAATTTTAACAGGGTCACATTACCCTGACTACACCCGTTTCACGGGTGATTTTGTCATCCGTGGGCTAGGACTTGCTACGATAAACCTACCTACAAAATTTGAAGTCTCTATCCATCCACTATAAAGACATGAAAGGCAATTAATATGTGTAAAATTGGGTGGTTTGATGTAGTTAGTTAGCGGCTAATCAGGGTCACTGGAAACAGCACCACTCGATAAAGTGCATACGATTTCCTTTTAGCTTTCCGTAGCAGCTACAGGCCTCTGCTATAGCGCTGTGTCTGTTCGCCTGTCGCTCTGTCTGTCCGTGACCAGCCGTAGTTTAATCAAAATGGCTAAAATTATCATCATACAATTACAAACAAAGCCGCTATATAGGTCTATGCATTCTAGTTATCTGATGTTAAAAGATCCCGATAGGGTCGCCCGAGGCGTCAAATGGCGCCAGATAGGCCAGTATGTGGGGTAGGAAAAATTTTAAGACTACCGGTACAAACAAAGACGCTCTGTAGGCCTATCTTGGAAACGGCATAGATAGCCACATGGAAGGTGAATAGGAAGTCCTATGCGATTTATCAAACGGTGACATTGCCGATGACTGAGTGACCCTGACCACCCCAAATCACCCCCATTTTTATTTTTGCGTTTTGGGTCTTCTTTCATATCTTTGAAATAAAAAAGGTAAAAGCTTCCAATACTCGTTACCGAGCGTTGGGCCTGGAGCTATCCCGGTGTACAGGCAGTCAGCCCGCAGGTGATTTAAGTCATCTACACGGCGGTAGGCTGTCATTACTTTCCGCCAGGCCCGTGGTTACCTTTCCAGCCGCAGGGCATCACCGACCTTTGGCTGGTACTCATTTACCATCCCACGGAGGGTAGAATGGCTGAGTAGACCTGGATGGCTAGTTACATAACCGAAATAAAGTGCCGCCTCGGGCTTTGAAATGGATGAAAGTGAACTACATAGGCACGTCAAGTTGGTACGCAGATTGACTGCGGTGAGTTCTAACATAATGCAAGATAGATACATAGTTACAATGGTAGACTAATAGGAAATCATGTGTGGTCAATCAAACAGCACCAATACCAATGACCTTGAAGGTCAATTCAGTGGTATGAAACCTGTCCAAATCTGGCACCTCAAAAATGTAAGCGCGTGTTTAGGATATGTCCACACACGGATTAGAAAGTGAATGTGGCATATAGTTTTAACTTTCATATCGAAAATCGACTTTTGAAGGCCACAGACAGTCACGCAAACAGTAAAAGTGCTAATATCTCATAGACAGAGAATTGTTACTATGGACCATTAATAGGTAAAAATAGTGTCATTTCCAAAGACTCAGTTATCTTCAGGGTCATTCTTTATTGCCAGCCTTTTCAAAAGCGATTTTTCGTACAGTCGTGCACCAGTTAACAAGATTATAACTGAACATAACGTTGTTAATGATCAAACTTAACTGCCCTGTTCAACAATCCATAAAAGAAAAGCAGTTTTATCAAACCTTTAGTTACGTAATATGCTCACTAAAATGCACGTGTTTGTCGTGCTAGAGAAAGTCACCGAACCGGTTCACTGGTACAGAACAATTGGTTTTATGACGAGCAAGGTCATTGCTATTGGTGACTTTGAGAGTAACAAGGTCATATTAGTGAACTTCTGAAACAGTCGTGTATCAGTTCCAATCGTTATATCTCTTTATATGTATGAGTAAATAAGCCAACATAAACATAATTGCTGTTCTTCATTAGTACAATCAACTTTGAATTTGATCCAACAAACACAGTTATAACAGCTATTTTCTATGTTAACCTTAAACAGTTGCTTGTCCCTTGATTTGCCTTCTCCACTTGTTTCAGCGTCATCTTGGGACAGAACAAAACTTCATACCTCTCACACCATCCAACCATGTCTTTCATGAATATCACCTGTGCCGGTAATTTCCAAAGGTTCTCTTCCGAAACAAGCGGAAAGGCAAAGAAAGGTAAAGGTCGGTTTCTTATATAGTGCAGCTTATGCGATGACCGGACCAGCGCGCTTTACAATCTCGGAAGTGGCAGTTGATTGGCAATAGCCAATGGTGCTGCAGCGCAAACTGCGGCCATCCAATTGCACGCATTAACGTACAATTAGACCCGCGTTATGCAGCGAGCAAACACACCACCGCTCCAATCAACTGCACCAGGCCTTCACCCCATAAGCATTCACCAGACGTCGCCACTCGTGCGAGGAAGCAAACATCCGATTACAGCTTACTACTCAATTTATCGACCTCGAAAGGATGAAAGGCTGAGTCGACATGCGTGGCTGGTTACATACCGAAATAAAGTGTCGCCTCCGGGAGTCGAACCCGTACACGGAGGAAGAAAACTGAGGGACTGAGCTAACCCAGGGTCATCTGGAAAAAAGACGATAAAGTGGAGAAGGCCACCTGACTGCAGTAGAAGTATATGCAGTAGAAGGCCCTTTAATCCCACTCTGCAAAGACTTCCTTTGAGATCTTAGCAGGAAGCATCCATCGGCTAACTCATGTACACACAGAACATGACCACTAAGACAGACGTGTAACTTACACACGCCGGGCTCATCCGTTAATAATCAGATTATTGATTATACAGACAGCAAATACTGTACTAAGAATGTGCCTTGGAAGTTCCTTCAGTATGGACCATTCAAATAATCTGGCTGAAGCAGAGATAACAAACTGGAGCCAGATGTAGTAGAGCCCTAATCATAACATCTAGGCACATTCATAAATAATAATGCACGTCTAGAGCAGCAAAGATCAGTCTGTGGCACGGAAAATTGCTGAAGTATCATGGTCACCATAGCCTCGAGCTTTTGCCTTCTTGAACAGCTACAACAGAAACGCACGTATCAATTTTAATTTTTACAGTCTATTTTTCTTTTCTTCCATCCTTTCTTACCTACTGTACAGCCAGCGCTCAGTGGTCAAGGTGACAGTTTCACCAATGGCAATCCACATTCAATTCCAAATGAGACCACGTCTGTCATTGGTAGCATCATAAATGGCATCCTGATCCAATTATGTGAAAAATTTCATCAGGTTGACACAAAAACTATATAAAATTACTGTAATACAACCAAAATAACATAAGGCTCATATGGATCAGGAAGACCGACAACATGAATCGAGACGAGGGGAGCTACCAATTGAGCCACGTATGGGACAAGCTTTTACATACTGACGACCGGCACCAGAAGTCAGTCCTGATGAAGGCTTCTGACATGAAGCCAAAATGTCGATAAACAGTATGTTATTTTGGTTGTATTAGAGTAATTTTATTATTATACTGATCCAATTACCCATGAAAAAGTCCTACCTTGCAGACGTATCAGGAGTAAAGGTACAGGATGCCATATTTCAGAACAGCATGGGCAGAATGCTCATCTCCCCTTTTTGAGCCACTGAGCCCACAGGTGGATAAACCTCCAAGTCTGCTGACACCAAAGTTCCCGGCCAAGGAGCACTGCCCCTGTTCCACTTGGCCTTCCATTGTAGCTATGTCTCTACACCGTGTTCCAAAAAAAAGGAAGACACCAAAATCATGGCCGTAACTCTGTCATTTCTTAACCGATTTTCAAAATTCTTTCACTGACATACTCAACGATAAATTTGCAGCACAGTGATAATTAAAGATCCCACCACACCTTAAACGTGTCGCTACACTACCGTGGGAAAGTTAAAAGTCAAATTTACCTCTAATTATGGAGGTAAGCCTTAGAAATCATAGCATATTTAACACAAAATAAAACGTTTCATGTCACATAGCTGTGCAGATAGGCATACTGACAATGTCACAACAAGTGCTCGTAGTGTCTACCCTTGTTTGCACACAAGCACGAAGATGCAGACGCCATTCATCAACTGCGCTGTCAATGATGCTTTGGTCCATGCCATACCAAACATGAAGCAACCCCTGCTTCAGTTCGTCGATACTGTGCAACCATGGCTGGTAGACTCGCTCCTGGACGACGCCCCATATCTTGTAGTCCATTGGGTTAAGGTCGGGACTGTTTGGTGGCCATAGATCCGGATCTAGAGCTTACCTCCATAATTAGAGGTAAATTTGAACTTTTAACTTTCCCAAGGTAGTGCAGCGACACGTTTAAGGTGTGGTGGGATCTTTACTTATCACTGTGCTGCAAATTTACCGCTGAGTATGTCAGTGAAAAAATTTTGAAAATCGGTTAAGAAATGACAGAGTTACGGCCATGAGTTTGGTGGTAGTATATTGGACCGTTCTCAAGTTATACCCAGTTTTACAAAATAAAAGGGGTCACGTAACCCTGACCACGTCCTCTTTAGGGGAAATTTATCACGCACTGTCTGTCAGTCGCCATGGTCAGTCATCATTGTCTGGATGTCATACACTGCCATGTTGGAAGTGGATGTTTCGCAACCATCTGTGGATGGATAAACCATCATCAGCTCATAAACAGCCATCAGTTCAGTGGTCATCTCTTAAGGTAACCATCCGTCCCCAATTTTCCATCCCGATTTTTAACAATGTGTCCCGGAAAAAATCACAGTTCTCCCAGGACGCCCATTTGTCCCATTTTTGGCTTGGTGTCCCGGATTTGTCCATATCTGCAGCCGTATGCTTTGGTTAGCCAAAAATTAGCTCAGATCTTATCTGTATATGCGAAAAAATCGCTGGCGGCCGAGGCTCTGTCACGGACCCTGCTGGGGGAGCTCACGACGCTCCCCCAGATCCCCAGGTCGGACCCCTGACGGCTCCCGCCCGTGGCGCTCACACCCTACGATCGCTTGTCCCGGATTGTGGTGCCAAATTATGGTCACCTTATAATCCCTCCATATGCAAACTGTAGAAAACAAAACCGAGTGACATTCCGGTAGATAACAGTTGCAAGACCACTAGAAAGAATTCACTCAAAGTCACACCAATCATCACTTCAGCACAAAGAACTCAACAAAGAAGCAACTAGCTAAACTACTTATTTATAATTTCAAATACAAGTATGCTTTTAGCGATGGTCGGCTTGTCTCGCCTTGTAACATGTATAGTCATTAACTGTGAACTCTGATCTATGATCTCAACTCTGAACTTGACCTTTACCTAGATAGAGTCAAGTTGAACCAGCAAGCTAAATATGTAGGTCCAAGGCAATTATGTTTGAAAATTATTGGGTGCACATAGTAAGTAATGTAAACAGTGTATAGCAATTAGCATCAACTTAGCTTTCACCGCTATGGGAAACTCACATGCCATATGGGATCACACAGTGTTACGTGCCACTCAGCAGAGGTGAGAATTCCGCCGTTACCCCCAGCCGAAGCAGGTACTCGATTTAGCAACCCCGAGGGGATGCAAGGCTGAGTTGGCCTATGTTATGTTAAAGCGGACCGGCCGGGAATCGAACACGCGACCTGTAAATCGCAAGTCCAACGCCCTACCGCTGAGCCACCAAGCAACACACATAAACAGACCGATTGCTCTGCCTGGATCATTAAACTGATCGGCGAAAAATAAAAACCTCATTGGTGGCTGCGGTGACAACAACAGGTTGTTCGACAGGTTCGGCGATGGCAATTGCAGTGCGAAGACCTCTTTCCATGTACTCCAGGGACAACTGCCGCGTGCTGAACTTTCCATTCACCATTGCTGCTTACACACACAACCTCACCATCTTTACCGTCATCGTGCTGATAGTTCTCATGGTTGCAGGAGCTTTCTGCTTACTCAATAATAATTACGGCCTATTAATTTCAGTGTTTTGAAACTAATGGCTCGGCATAAGCCGTGTCTGGCCCATAAAAAGCCTATTCCAGCAACCCTAAAGGACACAGCTTAACCTCCGACAACGATCAAAAGTGGCTGTTTAAAGAGAAACTGAAACTACAACAATAATTTACTGTACAACAACATCTAATATCCCCATATGCAGGACAACCCAAATGAGCCATTTTATGAATCTAGGTAGCGGAAACACACCACAGTGCCCCGATATCATGCTGTTGGTGAGCTCATACTGACGGTCGATGGCACGGAGGCTGGAAGATAGTCAGGCTCTCATCTGCCAACTAGCAAACTGGAGCTAAGAACAATGCCAGGCCGTCCCAACAACAGTTAGAATCCTGCTATATTTCTTTTTTGTTTTTGTTTGGACAGAGTGACGTTAACAGATGCGTCTATACGGACAATCCAACTGGACGCCAACTCATCTGGGTCGCTACTGCCGCCTCTGCCTCCATCAGTCCACCATTTTATCATGGATGATCTCCCTGCCATGACCCTTACATTTGATCCCGGCTTGAGAGAGGCACCGACTTATGCTGTTCTGCATACTCCATGGATTGTTTAAATAAAAGTTGATATCAAGTACTTTTTCATCACATCATTCATTCACTTTCAAAGTGACTGCCCAATCAGTATTAGGCAGTCGTCTGACATTTAGTCATCTGACACTGTTGGTTGGGACATCAATTATTCCAAAGGTTCTCATTTTGCTGATTTGGTTCAACATGGATAAGAAGATTAGTTCAACACTAGACTGAAAGTAGCAGCAGCAGTTGTAGTAGTAGTAGTAGTAGTAGAGCAGTAGTAAAAACCAGGCATTTTTGTTTTACCACTTGATAGCACGAATATGTTTGCAGGCCATAAAAATATGAATAACCAGAAGGTTGTATTGTGTTGAATAAACACAATACAGTATTCATCTGAAGCGGTCCACTATATGCAACAGGTGTTTCCCTGGGCCTATCAGAGTCGTCGACGCAAACGGCATCCATCCCGATCGCTTCAGCTGTTTTCGCAGGGCTCACTAGGTGACAGACCGACAGACCACGCTACTCGGTCGGTAACAATAGGCGGAGTGCACAGTGGAAAAGCCAAATTCTGTTATTGTGTACGGCTATAACAAGTACTTACTGGAGCCGTCGACTCGACAGATCGGATCAACTTCAGCAATCAGCAGCTATATTCAGCTGTAAGGCTAGACGGGTTGCAGTGTATGTGGAGACACACTACAATATAGCCTCCAAGGGAGCATTTCCCACTGGCGTACCCAAAGAGTCGACCTAATACACGATATGGCTAATATGGATATGGCTGTCTGTGAGAGAGCTCACTGGCGTGAAGTTGTCAGCACGGCTACGCTCCGTGGAGTATGACAAAGAATAAATGTAAGAAAGTGTACACATATGCAAATAACAGTAGCAAACAAACCATCGCCCTTCGCCATGTTCAGCTTGGAAGAGATTGGCAGCAGACTCAGAATCTCGAGAATCTGTTCTTGCTGAAGCCCGACCTTCTCTCCAAGCGCCAACGTCTCAGCAAGGCCAGCAAGCATTGTACCAAACAGCATGTTAACGACGAGCTTCATGGATGTTGCACTTCCTACCTCACCTGTACAACACCAGTCTCCTTATAGGTAGGGCTAGCATACTTCCCACCTCACCTGAACACACCTGTCACCTTACAGGTTGAGCTAGTGCAAATATCTGACCACAATGGCCATTGATATGGTGCAAAGAGTATAGAGGCCAACATGGGGTTGGGAGAGATGGGGACCCAATGGGGTTCACTGGGTCCCCACAAAGGCGGGTACGAAAGTTACTGGGATCCACAATGATGGGCAAACTGCAGTGACTGGGCAACCCGTAAACGTGATTGACAGATCGACTAGATGGCTGTATTGTGTGGAATGCCCACAATACAGTAATCGGCTTGAAGCACTCAGCTATTTGTACACAAGCTGTTTACTTCCTGCATTCGACGAGGCCTAGTGTCATGATGGTGATTCGCTGCCTGCGACTGAGTGATGTCAGAGTTATCTGCCATATTGTTAACCCACGTTGGATGTCGCAGAAAATTTGGGGAGGTTTCTTGTACGAAGTGTACAGGCCAGGGGAATGACTTTGAATTGATCTCAACGGTAGTAATGGAAACTAAAAAACGACCCCTTACGGCAAAATTTTCACAATTCTGTTCTGGAAGCTTTCATCTCTACACCGATCGACGTTTAGTGTTCAAATTTCGTGAAATTTGTTCGTTAGACTCGTGGCTATCAAACTCGTCAGTCATTATACACTGAGCCGATGTTGGGTTAGATCGATTTGGGACATGGAGTGGTGGTGAGGTCCATTATCATGGAGGCGGGTCAGTGGCGGGGTTCAGTGTG